>ERZ1023617.318-NODE-318-length-20653-cov-16.848869_pt1 | contig 20653 bp, 14 predicted proteins | sample MGYA00380328_ERZ1023617 | MGnify/ENA primary metagenome ERZ1023617 (study PRJEB33179, sample SAMN07448977) | human gut metagenome | biome: Human-gut; feature: Human associated habitat; material: Faeces | host: Homo sapiens | place: India: Bhopal | collected...
GGGCTTTTTTAATACTGACCAAATGTTTTGTGAAGTTTTTTTGAAGATTTTTTGAAGCAAAATTCAAAAAGCATTGATAATCAGTAATTTAGATGGAAATATTTTTTTGAAGAAAATTTAGACGCGAACAGCCTCGGTAACGTTTTCTATCTGTTTTAGCTGTTTACATACATTTTGTACGTCTTCAGTATCGTAGACAGAAATAGTGAGTTTTCCTTCAAAAATGCCATCGTTTGTATCAAGTGCAATGCGTTTAACCGTAAAATGCGTCAGTTTGTGCAAGACATCCGCAATAGCATACAACACATTTTGCGAGTCGATACCCCGAATTTCAATCACCACATCAAACAAAAGAACCTTGTGCGTATCCCATGTACACGCTATAATATTATTACCATAACGTGTTTTCAGTCTTGTAGCCTCATCGCAACTGCGTTTGTGCAACTGCAAAGTACCTTCATCGGTAATATACCCCAACACATCATCGCCAGGAATAGGCGAACAACACTTTTCGAAAGTACATTTACGCAACACATCCTCATTGAGCACCAAGATTTCTTTTCGGTTCAAATTCTTAGCCCAATCATCAGCATCAACATCATGCGCCTTAAGCATCTGTGTTTGTTCGTTCTTACCCATGAATGATGGGAGGAAACGGCGCCATCCCCTTGAGCGTTCGTTAAGAGCGTTCAAGGCATCGTCAGAGAGCACAATCTTCTCATCACCTATATTATATAGGAACTCATCGTTCGACAATACATTATAATGTCTGCGCAACTTATCAACTAAAGGCGCAGCATATTCCAAATCGTGCTTTACCAAGAAGTCGCGCAACAATTCTTCGCCCCGACGTTGCTTTTCACGACTTTCACGACGCAGATAGGCTTGAATTTTACCACGTGCTTTAGCCGTTGTAGCAAAGTTTAGCCATTCGGGTTGCACATGTTGGTTACGCGAAGTAAGTATTTCCACCTGGTCACCACTCTTCAGTGCATAACTCAGCGGCACAAGTCGATGATTCACCTTTGCTCCAAAGCAATGCGAGCCCAAGAAAGAGTGAATAGAATAAGCAAAGTCGAGTGCAGTAGCCCCCTTAGGCATCGTTTTTAGTTCGCCCTTAGGAGTAAACACCATAATTTCTGAAGCATAAAGGTTCAGTTTGATGTTATCGAGCAAATCGAGCGTATCGGGTTGTGGGTCATCCAATATTTCCTTAATAGAGTTGAGCCACTTGTCCAATTCATTCTCATCATACTCTGCATCCTTATCTTTATACTTCCAATGTGCCGCAAATCCCACCTCAGCAATATCGTCCATGCGGTCAGAGCGAATTTGCACTTCAATCCACTTACCCTGTTTCGACATAAAAGTGTTTTGCAATGCCTGATAACCGTTTGTTTTAGGATTAGACAGCCAATCGCGGAAACGTGTGGGGTGTGGTTTATAGATTTCAGTCAAAGCCGAGTAAATGCGGAAACATTCATTCTTTTCGTGCTGTCGGTCGGCAGGCACAAAAATGATGCGAATAGCCAAGATATCGAACACCTCCTCAAATGGAATGTGCTTCTTTTGCATCTTGCACCAGATGGAATATGGACTTTTAATACGTGCTTTAATTGTATATTTCACGCCCATAGCATCCAGTTGCTGACGAATAGCCGGTGTAAAATTCTCAATCACCTCATCGCGTTCCACATGGCTTTCGTCCAATTTTTTCAAGATAGCTTGATAGTCATCGGGATGTTCATATTTAAAGCTCAAGTTTTCGAGTTCTGTTTTAATTTTGTTCAATCCCAATCTATCGGCAATCGGCGCAAAGATATAAAGCGTTTCGCCAGCAATTTTATATTGTTTCGACGGCAACATGCTCGACAGCGTGCGCATATTGTGCAAGCGGTCAGATATTTTAATCAATATCACACGAATGTCGTCGCTCATCATCAGCAAGAGTTTTTTAAAAGTCTCTGCCTGCAACGAAGCACGGTCTCCAAAAATTCCCCCTGAAATTTTAGTAACGCCTTCAACGATATTGGCAATTTTAGGACCAAACAGATTACAAATATCTTCGTTGGTATAATCCGTATCTTCCTCCACATCGTGCAACAAAGCTGCACAGATAGAGGTCGAACCCAATCCAATTTCTCCACAAGCAATTTGTGCCACGGCAATAGGATGCAGGATATAAGGTTCGCCCGAACGACGGCGCACACCCTTATGAGCCTCCTTAGCAAAATTGAAGGCTTTCGTAATAAGTTCCACCTTACGTCGGTGGTTCGAAGCTAAGTAAGTATCTAACAAGTGCTGAAATGCGGCACTAATCATCTCCTCATCCTTCTGCTCTTGCGGACTGAGGCCTTTCTTCATATTATCTGCTGTTTCCATACGTCGTTCGTTTCAGGGGTTACACATATATAATATATATAGGAGCGATTACCAACCACACGCATATATAATATAGAGCATTCACAAACGTGCTATCTATCGCACTAAGACCACAAATGTACAAATAAATTTGATTTTTGGTGTATATTTATAAAAAATAAATGCGAACGAGGTGTAAAAAAGCAAACAAGACTTTACCACACGCATCATAGCGTTGTGGCAAAGCCTTGTTTTTGCATGCAAACGCATCTATTATATAAGACACATCTGCTATAATAGTTGTTTTTTAGAACTTGTAAACGAAACCGATTTTGAGGTTATTGCTTGAGAGCTTAAAACCGAAACCCTTTTCGCCATAAGGAGAGCGAGCTTGATTGTCAGCGTCCGTATAACCAAGGAAGCCAACATGAGCAATAAAGTCGAGGTTCTTGCAAAGACCAACAGCCACACCAGGTTCTACACCAATGCGCCATGCTACTTCTGCATCATCACTTACAGTTTTCTCTTTACCCAAAACTTCTGTCTTATACTTTTTCTTACTTGTTCCAACACCTGCTGTGATATCGAGGAACATACGAACGGGACCGAACTTAACAAAGCTCCAACGTGCGTAAGGATCCACATAGAAAGAGTTTGTCTTTACATTTGAATCTCCATCATCACTGCCTTTGTAATCATGGCTGAAGCCAATACCAATGCCGAGGTCCCACTTATCGTTGAGTTGGTAACCAATTTCAGGCTTAAGATCGAAAGTTGTGTGGTTAGCGTCAGAATTGCGCCATGCGCCTACTTCACCACCAACATAAAGCTGTGCATTTGCTGCCAATGAGGCGAAAGCAACTGCGAGGGTCAAAAATAACTTTTTCATGTTTCTGCTTGTTTGTTATGTTTGAATGTTATTTTTTCTTTGTTGAGTCTTCTTTTATAACTCAACGCTGCAAAATTAGAGAGTCATGTAATACGATGCAACTTTTCAATAGCTTTTTTTTAAATTAAAGGTGAAATAGAACAACGAAATAGCTATAAGGACAAATTTTGTAAATGTTTTTAGAGCTTATTGGGGGAAAAGAGCATAAAAAGGCTGCACTTTTTTAATAGAATCATGCATTTTTCTCGCGCCGACCTTATCTCGTTAGGGAGCGGTATAGGGTAGGCTGATTTCCATGATAAGCTTTTTGGGGTGTCTTTTGTAAACAAAAAGTCTATTGATTAACTCGACCAAGTTAATTGATTAACTTTGCCTTTTCTATTGTTTAACTCGGACGTGTTAATTGGTAGTCTTGAAAAGGGAATATTGAATACGGATTTTGCTGATTAAACTGATTTCTTTCTTTTCGGATTGAAAGGGATGAAAAAGAGAGATGTTTTTCTGCAGAATGTAAGGTTTTTATTGGTTTCCCAAAAAAGCAGCTAAAGTGTCGAAAAAAAGTATGTTGACTTACTTTGCCATTTAAGTTAACATACTTGACAAAGTAAGTTAACATACTTGGGCATGTTAGCTAAGTTACTTTTCTGAAGGCATTGTACACACAGGACAATTATGACTAAACAATGCTTCACGCGCCAGCCCAACCCCGAAGGGGGTTATTTATGGAAATTCAAAAAAATAAATTCATGAACATTTATGGCTCATTGATGGATATTTATGACTAAAAAACTTTTAGACTTTACAGACCACTAGGCGAACAGCCGTTTTCATAGGACACGCATATTGTTTTTATAGGTACGATTTATTTATTGCAAATAATAACCTAAAAAAACAACGTCAATGAAAACGGCTGTACGCCTAGGCCCAATTGCACACCTACGGCGTGCGTAGTTTGAGGTTGTTGCATACGGAAACCAGGCATGTGAATTCGGGATAAACCCTCATTCACATACCTGGCTACCATATATCACCCCTAAAGGGGTGAGGCTGGCGCGTGAAACATTGATGATTCTATCATAAATCGTGCAGAAAAAAATGCGAATTTTGAACACCCTACCTGTAAGGGCAAAAGCATTCTATGTTGGAAAGAGGTATAAAGCTTCTGCACTCACAGGGCGTCACTAACGAACGTGCTTTGCCCCAGGGTGTCGCTTCGCTTGCCCTGGGTTAGGCGCTGTTGCCCTTTCAGGGCGTGCATTAAAAGGCAAAGTATATTGATATAAATTGCCGTCCAACACAGGCTGGACGATAGAATAATACTATATTCTATAAATAGTCTGTAATACTTATTACTTCTTACTTATTACTTAATCCTAGTACCACTCCCCATCATCCGACGAGCCACCGTTGTCATTATCTTGGTTCATACGTTCCAATTGTTCGGGAGTGTATTCGTCCTCATAATGTTGTTCAATCGGAGCAGACTCTACGGGCTGACTTTCGGGAATATGCAAGGGAGCAAAAGTCTTATCGTAGAACTTCTGATAGTCGTTGATACTAAATGCCGTACCAATCAAGTCGTGATTCTCTTTTGAAACAAGCATTACGCGACCCCGCTTCAGATACGGCTGCAAATCCTTATCCTTAAATACACGTTGCGCGTAGGCATGCACCTCGTCGTAAGAGTTGAAGCCCGACACCACAAACTGACTTAAACCTTTGTCGTTCTGCACCGTCATATCGAAACCACGTACCACAAAAGTAGTAAAGTTAAAGTGCGCCATTTCATAAAGCAACTGATTGGCATTGATAGAGTCAGTAGCATAAGCCAACACAAACAAATAAGGTGCATTGCGCTCAGCCGAGAACTGCTTTGCCTTAGCCGCTTCATTAGCAGCCTCATCTGCATTCGCAGTACGTCGGTCCCAAAGCGAACTCAAGTCAAAGGTTCCCGTACCAATCTTTCGTCCACTTTCCAAACCCTTCACAATCATACCCGCCATAGCACTCACATCGCTATCAGGATATTTTTGCAACAGTTCGCGCAATTCTTCAATCAGTTCCTTGGTCGTAGCCGTCTTTAAACGCGACAAGGCATGCACCAACATAAACTTAGGTCTATTCACTCCATCAGGATATTCTGTGGTTGAACGCGCAAAATTTGTTTCCACCGCCCGCATATTACGCTGTCGATAAGCCAGATAAGTAGCCGTATAGAGCGAATCCTCAATTTCACGTCCAAAACGTGCCTTATATTCAAAGTCAGGATCGTTAATCATGCGCGTACGTTCGTCATTGGCAAAAAGTTTTGCCATGCCATTGCGCATCTCAGCAGCCTTATCCTTCCTACCCCATCGCGAATAGAGCAAAAAGAGTTGGTAATACGTGTCAGCCAACTGCTCACAGGTGGGATATTGCGTAACAATACGTTCCAAGGTTGAAGCAGCCAAGGAGAAATCCTCCAAGTCGTCCTTCTCAATAACCCCCGCATTATACAACCCATCTGTTATAATAGCGTCTGAAGCCACGCGTGCTTCCTCCGTAAAGGGAATTTGTTTCAAATAATATTCGCGCTGATGTGGGTCGTTCTGTAACGAGTCAGCACCTTCAGTTTCAAGGGCTGTAGAATCGGCTATTGCATCGAGCGAGTCGCGCACTGCCTGCAAGGAGTCGTCTGCCTCATAGTCAAAACCCTCGTGGTCAGCCATCTGCACAACCGTATGGTTAGAGCGGCGCCAGTTATCCTCATTTTTACGTTTTCCCCAATATTTAGCAAACTGCTGCTTACCCTGCATCACCAACATAGGGTTGTAGAAGTACCACGACTTATCGCCTGAGGTATTTTGCTGCATATTGGTTTTGTTAAAGCCCGACGACTGATTGCCATTCTGTCCGTTTTCGTCCATACGTGCCTGTGCTGCCGAGTCTCTGCGTGCCTTCAGTTCTTCAGCCTCTTTCTTTTTCAAAGCATCAATCACGCGATCGATAGCAGCATTGCGATCCTTCTCGCTCATGCGTGCCAATGTTTGCAAACTGTCTTGCAGTTGCACTGCCGAGGTAAAAGGCACCAATTTATCGAGCACCTTAGAGCGTCGCATAATATCCTCATAATCGGGACGCTCTTTGTCTACCAGTCCTACCGCTTCCGTGTAGCACGACTGTGCCTTGTCAAAACGGTGTTGTGTCCAATACACCTCGCCCAAGCGGAGCAAGAGCACCCCTTTTTCCAATCCATTGCGTGTACTCTTTTCGCGTCCTTTTTCGTAGGCAGCAATTGCTGCAGCCGTGTCAGCTTGCGCCATGTGTATGTTACCAATGGCATAATACACTTGGTCCAGATAGTTTTTATTATTATCGGAGCGTGCCATACGCTTCAGTTTTCCAATCATCTTGTTCCCCATGCCGCGTTGTCCTGCCACCGTTTCGGTTTGCAAGATGCGTGCATTAAAGGCAAGTTCAAAGGGTGGACTTTTTTTCAAGCACTGTTGCAATGCCTTGTAAGCCTCTTGGGGATGGTTTTGTTGGTGATAAATTTGCGCCAACAAATAATAAAGGCGTGCCTGCTTAAAATTGCCCTTTGCATTTTTGGCAGTACGTTTCAGATAAGGAATTGCCTCCTCATAGCGTTCTTGTCCCAAGAGCAATGCGGCTTGTGTAGCATCAGCCTCATGCTTGGTTAGCGTATTGGTGGTATCGCGACGCACCCGTTTCAAGGCATCTTCTGCATCGTAATACCATTTTTCTTGCACATAGCAACGAGCCATCCACTGTCGTGCCTCATTTGCCACAACAGGTTCGGCAGCATACAAACGGGTAATGTACGAGAAGGTAGCTGCTGCTTCTAAGAAATCTCCTTTCTGAAATTGGGCGCGTCCCATCATGAGCCAAGCATTTTTCAGAAAAGGGTTATACTCCTTGCGTTGCAAGTACGCCTTCATCTTTGCATTTTTCCGTTTGCCAGCATTCACCACAGGGCGTCGTTTGATGCTATGCAGTGAAATGGCTTTTTGACATTTGGTAATGGCTGTCTCATAGCTTCCCTTACCCGTGTTTTGCGACGACTTATTGCCTACCAAAAACACGGGTAAGAGTTCGGTGTAGTTATCCTTGTGTGCGCTTTCTTTTGCCTTATCTCCTTCGATGTAGGCTTGCGAGGCATTAAAATATACATTATATCGGGTATTGAACGATTGCCAAAAACGCGACATCGCCGTATTCTTTTTAGTAGAACACGACGCCAATGCCAACAGGGTTAGCAACACAAGGGGTACTATGTAGTTTATTCGTTTCAAAGTTTTTTTGAAGAATACTTCTTTGGGGAGAGAGTTTTTGGAAATAGAATATTGGGGAAGAACTTCTTTTTTGGAAAACTTCCCTTACCTATTCAAAAAACTCGTCCATAAGTTTTTTATTGTACGGCAGAGCAAATAAATGCTGATGCTTACCACAATGATTGAGGCACCACCTGGCACATCGGCAAAATAGGACAGATACAATCCGCCCAAACATGCCCCATAAGCCACTATAGCTGAGAGCCACACCATGCGGTTATAGGTTTTTACAAAGAGGGAGGCAGTCATTTGTGGCACACTAAGCAAAGACACCACCATGACAATACCCACCATGTGCAAGCACCCTACAATGGTTAGGGCAGTGAGCACAGTCATTATGCCTTCAATCCAAGCTACGGGCAACCCTTGTGTACGTGCAAAGTCTCTGTCGGTTGCCACACTGATAATGGCGCGACGCAACAGCAAGTACATTGCCAATGCCACACACATCAAACTGCCTAACATCAGCAAGTCGGTGTGCGATATGCTGAGTATATCGCCAAAGAGATAGGCGGGCAAGTCGGTCATAAACCCTGGTGCCATATAAGCAAAGAGGATGCCCACTGCCATGCCGAAGGTCCAAAGCATGGCTATGGCTGAGTCTTCGCGCACATTGCGTTTTCCTCCCAACCACTTTATTCCAAACCCTGACAACACAGCAAAGGTTGCTGCTCCTAACAAAGGCGAAAAACCAAAGTAGGCTCCCATGCCTACTCCTCCTAATGAGGCATGCGCCATTCCTCCCCCCGCAATCACAGTGCGACGGGTTACCATATATGTGCCTATAATAGCGCATAACACCGAAGCAAGAAATGCGCCCGCAAGTGCGTTTTGAAAAAATAGATACTGTAGCAAGTTTTTTTAAAATAAGGAGTTAGAAGGAGTTGGAAGGAGTTAGGAGAAAAATTCCCCCAAATTCATACTAACCTTCCATCAACATAATAGCCTCATCCTTCAATTCATCGGGCAAGTTTATGCCGCGCAGATTAAGGGAGTGTAACCAGTCTTGCACCTCATCGGGCCGCATGGTGGTCATCACTTCTTCAAAGCGTTCAACTTCTTCGGGGGTATATTGGTCAGAAGGTCGTTCTTTGAACACATCGAGTTCTTCATCGTCAAAATACTCCACTTCCTTACCAGCAGCTGCCAAGAGTTGGTCTTTTTCGCATACAGCGTGTTTACCACAGCAACCATCAGGACGTTTTCTAATTGTGGGCATTTCATTTATCTCGCCACGTTCAAGTTGTTTCTTGAGTTCGCGATTTCTAATATGACCTGCTACGCCAGCCACAACACCCAGAGCTACGAGCAGTAAGACTAATTGAAACAAAAGTATTAAGTGTTAAGTATTAAGTATTACATTCTAATGAGAGAGCTAAGTTTTAAGTATTAAGTATTAAGTAAGTTTTAAGTATTAAGTGTTAAGTATTAAGTATTAAGTATTACATTCTAATGAGAATGCTAAGTTTTACATTCTAATGAGAGCGTAATATGTAATAAGAGACCGAACATTAATGTAATAAGTAATATTTAGCACGACATTCGCATTTCATTAGAATGTAATACTTAATACTTAAAACTTAATACTTAAAACTTACTTAACACTTAATACTTAAATAATTATTTCCCCCTTCTCCCAAACTTTCCAAGTCTTCCCAGAAGCGCGGATAGCTTTTGCTCACCACTTCGGGGTTTGCTATTTCAAGTCCAGGGCAACGCATGCTGGCAGGAGCAAAAGCCATTGCCATGCGATGGTCGTGATAAGTGGCTATGGGTTCACCATTCCATTGCGGAGCAGCCTCATCGTAGTGTGTAACATACACCGCTTCGTCACCTTCCACATTCAGGGTTACTCCCAACTTCTTTAACTCAGTTTGTAAAGCTGCAATGCGGTCGGTCTCTTTGATGCGTAACGATTGTAAACCTGTAAAACGGAAGGGTCGGCGCAACAATGCACATGTCACCACCATGGTCTGTGCCAAGTCGGGCTGATTGGTCAAGTCTAATTCAAACATTTGGTCAACGGGTCCTTCAACATTGGCATTTCGTGTCAAAGTTACCAAACCATGGGCTGCATCGAACGTGCTGGTCACACCTAAGGGTTCAAAAAACTTATGCACGGCACAGTCACCTTGCAAACTGGTTTCGCGCAACCAAGGCAACACCAATTTACTACCGCTATGGGCTGGCGTAAGTGCCATTATCTCATACCAATAAGAAGCCGCACTCCAATCGCTCTCTACGGGGAATATCACATCGTCTTTATAGGTCACCTTGTGTACTTGCAGCGTATGGTCGTCTAACCAAAAAGCACTGGTGCCATAGGTACGCATCATGCTCAGTGTCATATCTATATAAGGACGCGACACCACCTCGCCTGTCAGTTCTAAGGTCAAGCCCTCTTCCATCAAGGGGGCAACCATCAACAGAGCCGAAACATATTGTGAACTTACATTACCTGGCAACGACAAATGTCCGCCTTTGAGTTTGCCACCCTTTACCCGCAATGGTGGAAAGCCCTCTTGCTCCACATAGTCTATTTTTGCTCCCAACTGTCGCAGAGCATCTACCAACACACCTATCGGACGTTGGCGCATACGTTCAGTTCCCGTCATTACATGTTCTTCTTCTCCATCGCACACAGCGAAGAAGGCGGTTAGAAAACGCATGGCTGTACCTGCTGCCATCACATCCACCACTTTAGGACGTTGTTGCAATGCACGCCACATCACATAGGTATCGTCGCAAGTAGCCAACCGTTCTACACTTCCACCTGGTCCGCTTAAGGCACAGAGCAGCAAGGCACGGTTGCTGATACTTTTTGACGAGGGCAACTGTATGGTTGCCTCTATTTTTTGAGGGATATGGGCGGTGCGGGTTATCATGAGCGTAATGTAATTTAGTTTTGTCTGTTATAGATCTGTAATATAGGCTACAAAGATAATGTAAATCAACGTTATGTTGTCTCTTTTCAAAAGATAATTGCATTTTTTTGAAAAAAAGTCCTTTAAAAATTTGTCAGTTCACAAAAAAGCAGTACTTTTGCACTCGCAATTCGGGGTGTAGCTCAGCCCGGTTAGAGTACGCGTCTGGGGGGCGTGTGGTCGCTGGTTCGAATCCAGTCACCCCGACTGAATTGTTAAGCAGTTATTCAGCAATGAATGACTGCTTTTTTTGTATACACCACAAGGGAGGGTGTTCAAAATCCCCTACCTCTTGCCCTCTAAAAACACGAAGCGCAAATATATTACATATTTACGCTTCGATTATTTAACGTATTGTGCGTTAACAAGTAGGATGTAAAGTCTAAAAGTTTTTTAGTCATAAATGTCCATCAATGAGCCATAAATTTCCCATAAATCTCTCGCGCTAGCCCAAACCCCGAAAGGGGTTATTTATGGAAATTCAAAAATTAAATTTTATGGGAATTTGTGGCTCATTGATGGACATTTTTGACTACCCCCAAGCGCGAAGCGCAAATAAATCTTTACAGACTACCAGTTAATAAGCTATTTTATCCACATTTGTTTTCCAAGCCTCAAAAGCGGCTTGTGCCTCTTTGTTCATCATTTCTTCTGTAGGCAATTTGCGTTCGTGGATAGGCAATGGCAGTTCTTGGTAAATAAAAGCATCGTCAAAACCTGCCTCTGCAGCATCATATTTTGTGCCGGCAAAGTAAAGATGGTCAAGATGTGCCCAATATATAGCTCCCAAACACATCGGACAGGGTTCGCACGATGAATAGATGTCGCAACCTTCCAAATCGAATGTTTGCAACTCCTGGCATGCCTTGCGTATGGCTTGCACCTCTGCATGGGCTGTTGGATCGTGCTGACTGGTTACTCGGTTTACTCCTTCTGCCACTATTTCTCCGTTACGTGCTATTACGGCTCCAAACGGACCACCTCCATTGGCTACATTTGCCACAGCAAGGTCTATAGCACGTTGCATTAGTTGTTCTTTTGTCATATTGATTGTGTTTTATTACATTTGCAAAGATACTGGTTTGTTTCAAATACACAAATCTTTGCGATGGCTATTTCCGCCTTCTCTCATCTTTTGCGTAATCTCTTTTCTTTGCTATGACTTTGGGCAGGATGAGGAAATACTGAAGGTTAACGAAAACGCGGTAAACAAAACAAAAAAAGTTCTTTATAAACTATCATATTTTTAGCGATTTTGTAACCACCCCGAAAGCTCTGTTACAGTTTCTTCATATTGTTGATTTTCAAAACAAATAAGAAGGAAAATAACTTTTCTTCTTATTATCCTTTTTTTCTCATTTAGTGCAAAAATTAGTCAATTATTCCTTTTCCTTGTTCACTAACTCATATATAAGTTGCTCTCCTATCTTTATATGTGTAATTTTGCAACAGAAATCATTACCGAAACAAACAACTTAAAACATTATAGTTATATGAAAACAACTTTACTTTCTCTCAAAGCTTTCTTCACTATTTGCTTGCTTTGCTTAGTGGGGGGAGTGAACGTGATGGCACAGGAAACGTATAGTTATACGTTTAAGAGTGGCGACCTCAAAGAAACAACTCCTAAGACTTACACATTCGATAAAGTTGAATGGAATGTTTCTGGAAAAATAGCATATATTGGTTGGGATGCTAATGATAGTAGTAAAGGTATCCAATTAGCTTCCAAAAAGAAAAACGATACTGATGCTACTTTTTCAACCACAAATATCCCTGGAACAATTACTTCGGTAAAAGTCAACTCTAGCGTAGCATCAAGTGGTAAAGCTATAATCTCAGTTAAAGTTGGTGGTAAATCATGGGGTACTCAAACAAACACAGCCACAACAGCTACATCCTTTGATTTCACTGGTACAGGCAATGGTGAGATTAGCATTGAACTTAAAAATCAAGCCGCAAAAGCCTTATACATCAAATCTATCACCGTAGAGTATACTACAGGAAACGTCATTTCTGCTCCCACTATCACCCCAACGAGCCAAGAGTTTTCTAAGCCTTTCACAGCAACGATTTCTCCTGTAGAAGGTGCAACAATCTATTACACCATTGATGAAAGTGACCCTAGAACATCAACAACTCGTTTAGAATACACCACAGGCGTAGAAATTCCTGCTGCAACCACAACCTTAAAAGCATGTGCCGTAAAAGGTGAAGCAACAAGTCTTGTTTCAAGTGCTACATACACTTTCGTCCCCATATACGAGAACATTGCAGATCTTAAAGCTGTGGCTGTTGATGGCGAAAAATACTATATTGATTTTAAAAATGCTGTTGTAACCTATACCAATAGAAACAATGCTTTCGTAGAGGACAATAGCGGTGCCGCTATTCATATATATCAAAGTCACAGTCTTAAAGCTGGAAATTTACTCAATGGCACGACTTCTGTAGTATATAGTGTTTATTCAGGCGACAACCAAATCAAGGATATTGATTTCACTAAGTTGACTATTACAGAAGGTGCTGATATTCCCGTTACTGAAGTTGACATTAAAACATTAAATGCCAACATAGAGCAATATGAGAGTAAGCGCATTCGAGTAAAGAAGGCTCTTGTTGCTATTGAGGGAGCATTTGATACTAAAAAACAAGCTACACTCAAACAAGGCGAGAACAGCATCGTCCTTTACAAAAAAGGCACTGCCAATATGAACAATGTCGTAAAAAATGATGCTATTATAGATATCATTGGTTATCCTTTAGTTCACAAAACTTCAAAAACAACCACTAACGAATTAACTATTTGGGCAGGCGATGATGCTGTAGCTAGCACCGACAAGTTCACCATCACTCCCGCCCAATACGGCACCTACTACACTGAAGATGCATTTGTTATGCCTGAAGGTGTAACAGGTTATACAATCACCGAGAAGAATAGAGAAAGCTTGACTTTGAATCCAGCTTATCCTGCTAACGAAGTTGTTCCTGCTAAGACTGCTTTGCTTTTGAAGGCAACCGAAAAGCCTGCTACTAAACAGGATTTCACTTACACCATTGTTAACTCTGACGAAGTTGCTCCCGCTGAAAACTTGTTGCATGGTTCTGTAGAAGCTACAGAGACTCAAGTAGAAGGCGCAACTGCTTACTACAAACTCGCACAAGACGAAGAAGAGGGTATTGGCTTCTACTGGGCTAAGGAAAATGGTGGTGCATTTACAAATGGTGCTAACAAGGCTTACCTTGCTGTTAAGGGTAATTTTAGCCAGATGCGCGGATTTAGCTTCGAGAGCATGACAACTGGCATCAACAATGTAGTTGCTAATACTAACAACTCTAAGAATGCTGTAATCTACGATCTCAATGGACGTCGCGTTAACTCATTGAACGCTGCTAAGGGCGTTTACATCGTTAACGGCAAAAAGGTTATCGTTAAGTAAATCTTGGAAGTAATTAAACTAAAAAGCGATTTCACACAATGAAAAAGACATATTCTGCACCCAAAGCTAACGCAATGAGCTTGCATATCGAAAATGAAATTCTTTCAGGCTCTGATTTAAAAGCACACGATCAGTATACAAGTGCTGAGCAGCTCTCAGAAGAAAAAGGTTGGAGCAGCAACCAATGGGCTGATACTGACGAAGACTAAACACGCGGTTTTCCTTGCTGAAAACGAAATGAATTAAAATTAAAAACTGATAGACAGTGCTCAACGGCTTTTAGTCGTTGGGCATTGTTGTTTTATAGACACAGGAAAAACCCTGAAAAGCGCCTTATAACAACCCCAAAATCGTTTTAGTTAAGTCGCGAAAACGAGTTAACTAAGTCGCAAAATTAGTTTAGTTAAGTCGCGGGAACGAGTTAACTAAAATAATTTAGGGGTATAAAGCGGATCACCAGTAAAAAACGTGTCCGATTATTTGAGTAAGATTAATTCATATTTCACGCGCCAGCCCAACCCCGAAAGGGGTAGTCATAAATGTTTTTATTTGCGCTTCGCGCTTGGTTTAGTCAAAAATGTCCATCAATGAGCCACAAATGTCCATAATTTTTTATTTTTTAATTCTCACAAATAACTTCACGCGCCAGCCCAACCCCGAAAGGGGTTTATTTATGGACATTCAAAAAAAATAATTCATGAACATTTGTGGCTCATTGATGGTCATTTATGACTAAACCCAGCGCGAAGCGCAAATATAAAAGTTTATGCCCTTAAACAGTAGCGCATACACCAAGTATGTAATACTTAATACTTAATTCCTGATGGACATTTTTGACTAAAAAAACGAATAACTTGCGCAGAATTTGATAATAAACCAGTGTCATTAAAACATTTGTTTTCTTAAAACAAGATAAAACGAAACAAAATAGCCGATAATAAAGAAAATGTGCGTATTTTTGCAGATGCTTTATAAAAGCTATTCCGAATATAACGACACATGAACAAAATCACAATAGGAGCATTGTTAGCAACATTCTTTGCTGCATTCGCCTTCACAGCTTGCGACACCTCATCGGACGTTACTGAAACAGAAACTTCGAGAGACTGTCTTATCACCTCTGTTACACTCGGCACCTTGGTGCGCGATGTACACACAAAAAGTGCATCAACTGGTAATGACACCACTATCACCTATAATGTGACGGGGGGAGCCTTCTTAATGTATATCGACCAACTGAATGATAGCATCTACAACCCCGACCCACTGCCCGTAGGCACCAGAGTAAACAAATTGGTGTTTGCAAGCAATGGCATTGTTGGTTCGGGCAAGTTGATGATTGAGAGTTTAACTACCCACCAAGACACCTTGTTTACACCCACCGATAGCACAGACTTTAGTGTGCCTCGTAAGGTAACGGTGTATTCGGTGGATGGTAGCATCAAACGCTCTTATAAGTTTAACATCAACGTTTACAAAGAATATCCCGACTCAATGGTGTGGAACACCGTTACAGAGAGTCCGCTAAATGCTGTGGCAAGCTTCGTTAAAAACCGCACGCTCTCTGCCAACGGCATGCTATATGTGTTTGGCGAACATGCTGACGGCACCACACACGTAGTGGCAACTACTGCCGAAGCGCCCAACTTTGACGAAAGTAGCAGTGTGCAAGCTGCTAATGGCGAGAAGATGGATGTGCGCTCTATACAATATCTGAAAGGAAACTTCTATGCACTGGCTGGTGGACATGTGGTGAAATCGGCACAGGCTGCTGGCACTTGGCACAACACAGAGGCTACACAAACCTTTACGGCAATGGTGGGTACAAGCACCGATAGCCTTTTTGCCATAAGCGGTGGACAAATATGGGCTTCGGCCGACGGAGCAAATTGGAAACGTTGTACCTTAGACACCGAGGGCGCATTGCCCACACAAAATATTACGGCAAGCAACATTGCAGCACGTAACAACAAGAACAATGAGGTGATGATTATGGTGGGACAAGACGCTGAGAACAAAGTAAGCGTTTGGAAACACGACATCAACCTAAAGGGTGACTTTAGTTATCCTTGGATTTTGTTGCCTCAAACCGATGAGCTAAAGGGTTATACTTGTCCACAACTAAAGGATGCTTCGCTCTTTGCCTACGATGGCAACACGGTGTTGGCAGGCATTAGTGCCGATGGCTCGGTGGCTCCCTTCTACGTAAGTGAGGATAATGGCCGCACTTGGAAAACCTCGCTCCTTTACAATCCTACACCTCAGGGTGCAACCTCACTCTCGGTGACCGTTGATGCCAACCACTTTGTTTGGATGGTTTGCGGAGGCACGGGCAAGGTGTTGAAAGGAAGACTGAACAGATTGGGCAACGAGCAGAATGCCCAATAAGTGCTTGCGGAGGCATCTACACCCTAACACCTGAATAGTCCGTTTTCATACGATAAGACTTATGCCCCTTACATTTACACATAAAACCACTTTATCACGCTCCCCCCAAGCTCAGTCGAAGGGGGCGCGTGGTCTGCTTTTCATTGCATGGGCACTGATTACGCTGTGGTTTACCCCCAAGGTTTATGCCCAACAAGAGGAATTGGAATATCAATTAGAGTTGGGAGGTGGCATAGGATTGAACCAAAACTTTACGGACGTAAAAGACCAATTGGGCATTGCTGGAACGCTTGTGGCTCGCTTTCCACTCAATCCGCGCATGGCGGTGAAGACGGAGTTCTCTTATAACACCGTGAAAGGCAACACGTCTGCACGCAAAGAGTTTTATCCTGCCTCGTCCAATGCCATTGGTACTGAACGTTTGAACTATGCTGTGAGTAGCGGCATCTACGACCTTTCAGCACTCTACGAGCTGCACTTTCTGCCCTATGGTTACCAACGCGACTATCGTAAGCACCAACGTTTGGTGCCTTACATCCAAATGGGATTGGGCTTGACTTATGGGGCAGCAGGCAAAGCTTTTACGGTAAATATCCCCTTGGGCGTGGGAGTGAAATATAAGGTAGCACCGCGTCTGAACTTGGGTATAGACTGGTTGGTACACTTCAGCATGAGCGATAAACTGGACGGACTGGATGCCCCACTCGGCATAAAGTCGGAACTCTTTCGCAACAAAGACCACTTCTCAGCCCTTAAGTTAACGCTAACTTACGACTTGCACCCCAAGTGTCCTACTTGTAACAGGGACTAAGAATACAAGAAAACTACATACATTATATATAATATATATGCAACTCGATAAATCAAGAATTCCTGCCCACATTGCCATTATTATGGATGGTAACGGACGTTGGGCCAAAGCACGCGGCATGAACCGTAGCATGGGACACCAACAGGGCGTTGTAGCTGTGCGCGAAATTACCACAGCTTGCTCTAATCTGGGCGTGAAGTTCTTGACGCTCTATACCTTCTCTACCGAAAACTGGAACCGACCTGCCGATGAAGTGGCTGCTTTGATGTCGCTTATCCTAACTTCGCTTGAGGAAGAATTGTTTATGAAGAATAATGTGCGACTGCGCATTATTGGCGACTTAACACGTGTGCCGCAGGTGGTGCAGGACTCTATCTTGGCTCTGCAACAACGCACGTCGGTTAACACAGGCATGACGATGGTGATTGCATTGAGCTATAGTTCGCGTTGGGAAATTACGAAGGCTGTGCAAGACATTGCAAACGAGGTGAAGATGGGAACATTGAACCCCGAGGACATTAACGAGGAAATGATTGCTCAACACCTCACAACTAACTTTATGCCCGACCCCGACTTGCTTATTCGCACGGGGGGCGAGGTGAGACTTAGCAATTACTTGCTTTGGCAATGTGCCTATACAGAATTTTATTTCTGCGACACTTTCTGGCCCGACTTTCACGAAGAAGACCTTTGCCAAGCTATCGAATGGTTCCAAAACCGCGAAAGACGATTTGGCAAAACAAGTGAACAGGTGAAATAGAACCTATCATTGAAACTCAAACTAAGAATGAAATATATATCACGCAAACTGCTTGTTGTTGCAGCCTTGGGACTGAGTCTACATGGCAACCTTTGGGCACAAGAGCAAGCGGACAAAGACCCTAACACGCCCGTGATAACCTACACGGCTAACCACCCACGCTATGTGTTGGGAGGCATCACTGTGGACGAAATGAAAGGTTATGATGCTGAATATCTTAGCAGCATCTCGGGACTCGAAGTGGGAGAGACTTACGAAATACCTGGACCTGACATTAGTGAGGCTGTGCGCAAATATTGGGCACAAAAGATTTTCTCGAACGTAGAAATCGTGGCTGATAGTATTGTGGGGAATAAGGTGTTTTTGCATGTAAAACTCACGGCTCAACCGCGCATCTCAAGTATTCACTATAATGGTGTGAAAAAGTCGGAACGCGAGGACTGCGAAAAGATTATTGGTTTCCAACCAGGTAACCAAATTACGACCGACATGGTGAACCGCGCAGAACATTACATCAAAAAGCACTTCGAGGAAAAGGGCTTTAAGAATTGCGAGGTACACATTGTGCAACGCGAAGATGTGACGGGCGATAACCGCGTGCTTGTTGACATTAACATCAATAAGAACGCTAAGGTAAAGGTGAAGAAAATCTTTATCAATGGCGTTGAACAAAAACATGTGGCAAAACTAAAACGTGCCATGAAAAAGACGCACGAAAAGAGTTTTGTGAATATGTTCCGCTCTAAAAAGTTCTTGCCCGAAAAATATGCTGAGGATAAAGACTTGCTGACCGAAAAACTCAACTCCTGGGGTTATCGCGATGCTTTGATTACTTCCGACAGCATTGAAACTATCGACGATAAGCATGTGAATGTTCACCTCAACATTTATGAGGGTAAAAAATATTACTTGCGCAATGTGTCGTGGGTGGGTAACACGGTCTATAACTCTGACCTCTTGGATCGTATCTTGCAAATGAAGCGTGGCGATGTTTACGACCAAACGCTCATGAACAAGCGTCTTACCAGCGATGACGATGCCATTGGTAACCTTTATTACAACAATGGTTACGTGTTCTACCGCTTGAACCCTGTTGAGGTGAATGTGGTGGGCGACTCTATCGACTTGGAAATGCGCATTCAAGAAGGACGCCAAGCTACATTTAACCATGTACGCATCTCGGGCAACGACCGCGTTTACGAAAATGTTATTCGACGTGAACTCCGTACCAAGCCTGGCGACCTCTTCTCAATGGACAATATCAAGCGTTCTATTCAGGACCTTGCTCAAATGAACCAGTTCGACCCTGAGGCTTTGCAAAATGACTTCGGACAGAATGGTATTAAACCTGACCCTGTGAGTGGTACGGTTGACCTTAACTATCCGCTTACCTCTAAGGGTGGCGACCAAATTGAACTTTCGGCTGGTTGGGGACAAACGGGTATCGTAGGTCGCGTTGGTTTGAAGTTTACAAACTTCTCCGTACAAAACCTTTTCCGCAAGGGTTATAAGCGTGCTGGTTTCATTCCGCAAGGCGATGGTCAGACGCTGTCGTTGCAGGTGCAAACCAATGGTACGTATTATCAAAACTACGCACTCTCATTCCTCGAACCTTGGTTGGGTGGCAAACGTCCTAACCAACTTTCATTTAGCATCTCGTATAGTAAGCAGAGTGATGTGAACTCTAACTACATCAACCAGAACTACTATAGACAGTTGTATAACTACAATTATGGCTATGGCACAACCTCAAACTACTACACTGATGCTTACGACCCTGATAAGTACGTTAAGATGATTAACCTGAGCTTAGGCTTTGGTAAACGTTTGCGTTGGCCCGACGATTACTTCACTTTTATGGCTGAAGCTTCGTACACGCGCTATATGCTGAAGTCTTGGCAGTACTTCTTGATTACGGATGGTAACTGTAACAACTTTAACCTTTCGTTCTCTTTGCAACGTAACTCTACCGACCACCCGTTCTATGCACGTTCGGGTTCTGAGTTCTTGTTCCAAGTTACAGCTACTCCTCCCTACTCGCTTTGGGATGGTCGCAACTACAAGAAATTGGCTAACGACTATCAAAGCTCTAAATACCAAAAGGAGCTGCAGGAGAAGTATCGCTGGATTGAATATCACAAGTGGAAGTTTAAGTTCCGCAACTTTACGGCACTTAGCAGCGCGGTGAAGGCTCCTGTGTTAATGACGCGTATTGAGTTTGGACTCTTGGGTGCTTACAACCGTTACAAAAAGTCGCCCTTCGAAACTTACTACGTAGGTGGTGATGGTATGTCGGGTTACTCATCGGGCTATGCTACCGAAACAATTGGTTTGCGTGGTTATGAAAATGGTTCGCTCTCGGGCAATAACTATTATATGGGTGATGCCTACGCTTATAGCCGTATGACGCTCGAATTGCGCTATCCCTTGATGCTCGAAAACTCTACTTCTATCTTTGCCCTGGCTTTCGTGGAAGGCGGTAACGCTTGGACGGATGTCAAAAAGTTTAATCCCTTCGACATGAAACGCTCTGCGGGTGTGGGTGTTCGTATTCTCCTCCCCATGGTGGGTCTGATGGGTATCGACTGGGCGTATGGTTTCCAGAAGTACATCAGTGGCTATAGCAACAAGAGCCGCGCTGGTGGCTCACAATTCCACTTTATTATTGGACAGGAATTCTAAATTCTTAAGTATTAAGTGTTAAGTATTAAGTATTACATTCTTAAGTATTAAGTATTAAGTATTACAT
>ERZ1023617.323-NODE-323-length-20405-cov-29.387224_pt1 | contig 20405 bp, 14 predicted proteins | sample MGYA00380328_ERZ1023617 | MGnify/ENA primary metagenome ERZ1023617 (study PRJEB33179, sample SAMN07448977) | human gut metagenome | biome: Human-gut; feature: Human associated habitat; material: Faeces | host: Homo sapiens | place: India: Bhopal | collected...
TAGTGGCTAGTGGCTAGTGGCTAGTGGCTAGTGGCTAGTGGCTAGTGGCTAGTGGTTCGTGGCTCCCCTGATAGGGGAGGCATAATCCGCATGGGCCGTCTCAAGCCATTCTGGCCCATCAGGTGCCGGCCGATGAAGGGCGCAAGACGGTTGTCAGAACGGACAGCTGTAGCTGGCGGCCCGCCTGACCTGTAGGGGCGCCCACGTTGGGTGGCTGTTTTCCGGCTCCCCTGATAGGGGAGCTGTCAGCGCAGCTGACTGAGAGGTTGATGGCTGGCCGTTAACGATAACTATAACCGGAAAGGAGTGTATCATCATGCGAAAATGGATTCAGTTAGCTTTACTGGTTCTCTGCTTTTTCTGTCTCAGCGGAGCCGCCCTGGCTGCCTCGGCTGTGACGCCGGACGGCTATTTCAACGGCATCCGTCTGGCCGGCAAAGTCCGCGTCGTCGATTCCTTCCCGGATATCCGCGTCCAGGTCGTCAGCGCCTTCCCGGACCTGCGCGTCCAGACTGTCGACTATTTTCCCGATGACATCGGCCAATGGCAGTTCGTCGATTACGGCGAAGACTTCACAGTCCAATTCGTCGATTCCTTCCCGGACATCCGCATCCAGTTCGTCAACAGTTTCCCGGGAGTCCCCTAACTTAGTGAAGAGGTTATCCCCATGAAAATATGCGCGTTACAGCTGGTAGGCCACAAAAATACACGGCCAGCGGCCTTGTGCGTAGGGACCGTCCCAAGCCTTTTTGGCCCGTCAGGTGCCGACCGACGGAAGGCGCAGGACGGTTGCCAAAACGGACAGCTGTGGCTGGGCGGCCCTACTGTGAGATTTGACCATAGCTTATTCTTGTCCCATGGTGGTCCTTTAGCGGATAATTTTCATTCATGATGATGCTGGAGAGGTTTCATGAACAAAAAATCATATGTAAATAGTTGCTTGAATAGGCTATATAAGTTGCTTATTTTATTTATCGGGACCATAGTATTTTTTATTGTTTTAGTAGGGGGGATGCGGTCGGACATTCTATCTATTATATGGTTATAGGGTATAAAGAACCTGAAGTTGGAACAGTGTATATGGTAGACAAAAATAATATACAAGTTTTTAACACGGGCAAAGTGATTGACTTAGAAACTACAGCGGCCTTGATTCCTGAAATTACGCTCATGTACCATGGTGAAAAATATAAATTTCAAGATCATGTTTTTATCGTCAAAGGTGGGGAAGAGGATTCTGTAAAGTATTTGGTATATGACGAACTGAATGACAGCCTGTTTTGTGTTGTGGAAAAGAAATTGCCTAATAGCCAATGGTTAAGAGAGAAGTATAGATCGGTATCCTCTACAGAGGCATCAGAATTAAAACCATATCTACGACATATTCAAAATGATTGGGTATACATACAAAAACGGTAAAAATATACGGAGCGATTCGGATGTGATACAATAGAGAAAACAATGCAGAAAAGGGGAATTTTGATGAAACATTTAGAAGTGGTAGCTGCGATTTTGGAGTATGATGGAAAAATTCTTTGTATGGAACGGGGCCAGGGGAAATTTGACTATGTCAGTTTCAAATACGAGTTTCCCGGTGGCAAGATTGAACCAGGCGAAGCCAAGCACACGGCCATTGAACGGGAACTGCGGGAAGAAATGGATGTCCATGTATCTGTCAAAGAATCGGATTTGTACATGACGGTCCATCATGATTATCCTGATTTTTCCATGACTATGTACGCCTTTTACTGCCATTTGGACAAGCCCGATTTCGTCCGCAAAGAACACGTCGATGCGAAATGGATGGCTCCCGAAGACATGCCGACGCTGGACTGGGCACCGGCAGACGTGCCTATCATGAAAAAAATTTCTAGAAAATAATTGGATGCTGTTACACTTGATTACGTGTGGCAGGATTTTTTTTTTGTCATTGATTCGATTAGGCAGGAATCGTTGTTTTCTTTGCCGAAATAAAATTATATGATGATTTCATTGAAATTTTACCGTCATATTTTACAAAATTTTGTTTTATAATTGGCATATGGTATAATTATTATTAAATATTTGGAATATGCAGGGGATTGATTATATGATTATCGAATTGAATCAAAAAGATATTATGAATGCTGCTGATTACGGGAAAAGGGTCGCTATTAAAAAGAAAAAGGAGTCTTTGGCGAATTCACATTTCATTGGGAAATTGGGGGAAATTGCTCTTCAAAAAATGTTACACCGATATAATATCGATGTAACTATTGATTTAAACGATTATGCTATCGGGGGATGGGATAACAACGATATACATTTTAATGGATGGGATATCGATGTTAAATGCCTGAAGGCAAAGTCTGATGTCTGTTATATTGATTTTGCAAAATTGAATTTTCGTGAAAAAGATGGTCAATTACCGCATTATTTTGTAATCACTAGGCATTTGGATGTACTCGATATAAAAGACTTGCCGGATAAAACTCGCATTGAAATGTCTGGATTCATAGATATCAGGGCCTTTTGGAAAGATGATGGACGAATCAAGAATTTGCATGCAGGAGAAATATTGCCGGGAACAAAAGTTAGAGCAGATCGGGAATATTATATATCAGAAATCCAGAATCTTGAACATGATTGGGTAGGGTGGGCTCGGAACCTGATGGTACAGACCCCCTTTTCGACAGATTTTGTGATGAGCAGGGAAAATACGGAAACAGAGCAACGTAAAGAAATACCTTTTCGTTATTCTATCTTGTTAAGTGGAAAATATGCAGAAGAAAAAGAGAAATATTTGCTGCAATATTGGATTTGTCATGGCCGGAAAGTATTGATATTCCTCCCTTCGAAGAGGAAACCAGAATATCAGTCATTTATTGATACTTATGATGCTTCCGGGTTATTTCAATTCTATGATGTTGCAACAGCAGACGATATTCCAGAACTGGAAATAATGGATGGGAGAATCAAGGAAACAAACGCATTCGACCAGTTATGTAAGATAACGGCAGGGTTCAATAAAGAACAATATTTGGTTGAACATGCGCCAGCAGATGGTTCATTGATAGTTAAAGCAAGTGCAGGGACTGGGAAAACTACGGTAATGATTGACCGCGTGATGTATTTATTGGCTGTAGTAGATGACCTTTCGCCAGATAATATCACGATGATTACCTTCACTAATGATGCGGCAAATCATATGCGTGAAAAAATAGAAGAAAAATTAATCCAGCGATATCAAGTTACGAGATTGAAGAAGTATCTTCAATTAATGGAAAATTTGGCAGATATGCAAATTTCTACTATTGACAGCTTCTTCAAAAAGGTAATCAGTCTTATAGGGACAGAACTGGGATATGGAATCAATGCCAGTGTACGCAGTTTTACCCATGAAAAGCATCTTATCATGCGGGATGTCATTGATGAATTGTTCCGTAATGACAAATCTAAAGATTATCTTCAGAAATTTATCTTGACGACGGACAAATATCGGAAATTGTCGGAAAATTGCTGGGCTAAATTAAACTCACAGGGATACTATCAAGACGCTATCGAACAAATGGATTTCGGGCATGGTATTGACCGTGCTAGTGAAGCTATTGATACAAATTTAAAAGGCATTGTTGTAGAAACAGCAAAGAGATATAATGCATGGCATGTTCGTAAGAATGCTTTTTCTCTTAATGATTTCAGCGCTGATATGAACCAGCTCGTTAATACTACCCACAATATCCGTGGAAGACTCAACATAAAATATCTCTTTGTCGATGAGTTCCAAGATACGGATAATGGTCAGATTAAGGCCATCACTTGGTTGAAACAGTGTTTGGATGCATCTTTATTTGTCGTGGGAGATACCAAGCAGAGTATCTATCGTTTCCGTGGAGCTGAAGAAACTGCTTTTGATAAGTTACAAGATGAACTTGACGGAAATATTACAGAGTATGAACTCATAAAGAATTACCGGACGGATGAAGCTGTCATTAAGCCTCTGAATCATCTTTTTTCTTCCTGGTATGAAAAAAAATTATTACAATGGGAAAAGGTTGCTGTAGCAGGAAAAAAATGTGGGGCACATAGGGCAGGGCAATTTGTCATTGAAACGTATGATAGAGAGAATTCATTGAAACAAAAATTCAAGCAGGTTCTTTCTACGATTGATGGTCGAGTTTGTGTATTGAATCGTAAAAATCGGCAAGTGAATGAAGTAGCACAGTGGTGCAGGGAAGCACATATTCCTTGTATTGCGAAGACTGATGGCGGCTTTTACCAAGGAACGGCTGTGTTGGATGTCCTGCATCTGTTGGGGGCTGTTTTATATTCAGCCGATGCTAGGTATCTCTTCAATTATCTTATGTCTTCGTATTCGGGCATACGCCCTTCAGCAGACGAAATCAGCAACAGGTCTGGCAAGGAACAGGAAATATTAGATTATTTAAACGGATTAGCAAAACAGAATAATTGGAAAAATATCAAGCAATCGGCTAAGATGATTCCTTTTTTCCAATGGTTCCTTGATGTCGTGGATTACATGAAGCCACAACAGATATATGCAGGCATTCGTCGTCATGAATTAGAAAAAGAAGGGTTTGAGGACGAAGCCTTGAACCAACAAGTAGAATATGATGTCGAGTCGTATAACTTGAACTTGAATAAGTTAGTAGAAGAACTTTATCAAGGATTTGCCAATGATTTTGCATCGCTATTGTCTGTTTATACTTATCTGTTGCGAAAGGTACAGACCGATGCAACTGAAGATGCTGTATATCCTCAGCCCGATTCCAAAGGACAGCGTCTAGTGGAATGTATGACTGTCCATAAGGCAAAAGGGCTGGAATGGGATACGGTTATGATTACACATATGAATGATCCATATATCTTCAATCCGGACAGTGTCAAGGAAATAAAACATCCCTACCAGGAATTCCTTGTTTATGGGAAGCCTAATCTTAAAATCGGCTGGTACTATAGGGATAAAATCAAGGGAGACCAAGTGTTCAAGAATGATTTCTATACAAAGGACGCACTTGATAAAGAACATGAAGCAGTAGCACGTGAAGAAGCCCGTATTTTATATGTTGCACTTACGCGGGCAAAATGGAATTTATATTGTTTCATGCCAAGACGGCCAGATAGGGATACTTGGGCTGATTTCATGTCAAGGGGGATTGCGGTCGATGATTGAACCTGTTTGTTATTTATATAGAAATAAAGAAGAGTTGATTGGCCATTTACGAAATGCGGCTAATGATGGGCGGTTCCCTAAGGGACCGGTCATCACGGCGACTAAAAAAATGGCAGATAATCTATGGACATATCGTGAAAATAATGGGAAGACTGTACATATCAATAAGATTTTGCGTACTCTTATGCCTTTTTGGTATGAACAAGCGGCCGCTTTGGTAGAAATCATTGGATTAGGGGAGCTAATTAGTGAACCATCACTTTGTGTGACAGATAATGAACGGCATGCTTTAAAGGCAAATCGGTTGGATGTTTGGAATTCTATCAGGATGTTAGTAGAAGCAGGTATTAGTCCTGATATGTTATCAAAAGACTATCAAGGGATGCCTGTGTTCCTGGAGGTCTATAGGAAAGTATGGAAAGAGGATGAGGCAGTTGCAGATTTCCAGAACATGATGAAACGATGGGGAAATCAAAAGAGTTTTTCCCATCTCATAAAAGACTTAGAAGTTGAAATACAACGAAAAAAATATCGTTTATTCAACGATATGGATGCCGTATATTTTCAGGGATTTTATGATATCATGCCAGTACAGGCAAGGTTGATGGATGCTTTTCGTTCTTTAGGGATACCTGTCTATTTCTTGAATTATTATGATGACGCTGTGCCCGATGCTTACGAAGTATGGGAAACGAATCCTTATTTGAAGACATTTCCTAAAAAGAAGCTGGATGCTCTCGGAAATCGCATGAAGCATTATTATGCAGGGATGTTTTCACATATAAGAAAGGATGATTGCACGGATAATCGTGTTGCAATCCAAGAATATCCCGATATCTTCTCTTTTGCAAGAAATCTATCTGAAAGATTGAAAAAAAATGATATAAGATTATATACACCAGGCAGACAAGATTTACAAGATTTCATGGACACCTTTTTTCCTGATTTTAGGGGAAAGAAGCATTTTTTGGCTTATCCGTCAGGGCAATATCTATATCAATTGTATCAGATGTGGGATGCTGAGAAAAAAACATTGAGATTCGATGTAGAGGATATAAGGAAATGTATAGCAACAGGCTGGGCGGGGCGCAATACTAGCGATGTGGATAAGCAAATGGCCTGCTTCAATAAATGTGCTGTTTATTTCGAGGACTGTCATGTTTTAGATGAATGGAAGCATAATATCCAATTATTGCATGAAATACGACAGCATATATTTCCTTTGTTCGAAGGGAATTCAGATAACTCTGCCTATGGGCGATGGCATAAAATAATGGGGAATCCCTTATCCTCTGTAGGGCCGTTCTCAATGACTCAGGATGAACTGGATGACTTGACAGGGTTATTGGAAGATATATTGAAAGATGCTAAACTTTTATTCCAAAATTCAGGGAGGGTAAATCTTACTGACCATTTTCATAAAGTTGAAAAGTTATTACAAAGCAAAGCAGCCTATGTGAACATTGCTGGAGAAGAAAAGGAAGCAGTCTATGAAATATTCCACCGATTGAAGCAACGCCCACGATATCTCAAGAGTTGTACTACGGATAGTTTAGCAGATGCCATGCTGTTTTTCTTAGGCGGTAAACTTCAGGATGAATCAGGCGTCGATGAGGAAACGGACGACGACCGAGTAGGTGTCTACGCCAATCTGGAAAGTGCTCAATATCAAGAAAAGCGTGCCATGATTTGTTTCTGTGATGACATGTATATGCCGGGAACTAAGAAGGAATACCCTTGGCCTTTATCGAAAAATCTTTTGACTAATTTATGTGATGCTAGTGAAGCAGTACAGCGATTATGTGATACATATATCCATTATAAAGAAACCAACCAAATTGGGAACCGGTATCTATTTTATTTGGCCTTGCAACTGCCAGATGTCATCTTTTCATGGATTGATAAGTTCAACGATAAGACAATGACGATGTCTCCTTATTTGCGGGTTTTAACAATGGAATACCACATCCATCCCAATCGAGTAGATAGTATTTCTAGGATTAATGAGCATGATTCTGTTTTACAGCTTGAAATACCTTACATACGAGCTGAAGATTTTACTGTGACAGATGTACCGCCTGGAACCTGTGTAAGGGAAATCGAAGTGAATGATGCATATTGTCAATGGCGTAATCTGTATGATTATATTCTTCAAGAAAAACCCGTGTTCACTACGAAATTCCAGCTTCAATTTTTTGTGACGCGGCTCATTGCGTTGCTAGGGCATAGAGGTAGACATTCTTTTGATGAGGTGAAGAAACGAGTCATGGATATCTTGCCGCTATGGAATCAAACGGAGCAGAGAGAAAAACTAGCCTTCTCTGAGCGCCGACAATCGCAGAAGGCTTTCAACGATGACCAAAAAGATTGTTTTGACGGTAGAGAATATCCCAAAGACCGATTGGATTTGAAATATCCGGATTATACATCTCTGGAAGATAGAAAAAAGACATCTTCCAAACCTAAAAAGAAGGAGTGTATTTTTTGTCCACATAAGGCGGCATGTTACTTTGTAGAATGGGGAGATGACGATGATGATACTGACGAATGAGGATATCCGATTTTGGAAAGATGTTTCTAAGTGGTGGAACCCACTATCAGAATCGAAGACGTATCAAGCCCAAGAACCTGAAAAGTGGGGATATCCATCGGAAAGTCAGCCGATGAGCTTTGATGAGTTGATTAAATTTGGACAATGAGAAAGGAACTAAGGAATTATGGGTTTGGTTAATAATGGACAGGATGTAAGACCTAATCCTGAAATAAAATTTACGAATAAACAAAAAGAATGCATAGATTTTGATTCGAATCATGATTTATTAGTTCAAGGCATTGCTGGCTCTGGGAAAAGTTTAGTACTCGTATATCGTGCTCTGGGGACTTTTGCCAAAGAATATAAGGAAGGCCGACAACCGACGATTGCTATCCTCACTTTTGCGAATTCCTTGAAGAACTACACCCAAGAAGTCATTGATCAGTATCCTGACATTGTGCATCATATTACGGTAGATACGGTAGATTCTTTGATGGCTCGTCTCTACTTTAAAGTGTTCCATAGAGGTCGTAATATCCGGTTAAGTTATTATGGGAAAGGAGATGCACTAAAAAGTATACTGGAAGAAGTAACTAAAAATAAAGACAAAGAAACGCCAAATCGATTTTTAAAGACTAATATGAGGGATTTCTTATCTGATGAATTGCGATGGATTAAGCAACGTTCCAATCATTTACAACAGTTTGATGATTATGCTAAAGCGACACGATATGGAAGAGGTACTGCTATTCGACCGACCCAGAAAGATCGGGCTGTCATTTGGGATATATATGAACGCTACTATGATGAAGTGCGGCGTAAGGGGTATTATGAATCAGAAGATGCTTTTGCCGAAATGGCAGATAAATTGGATATGGTTCCTGATTCAATGAAATTCGATTATGTTTTCGTCGATGAATGCCAGGATTTAGGATTGACGAAACTTCGTGTCGCAAAGGGAATAGCTCGTAAGTCGATTACATTAGCAGCTGATTTGGCACAAATGATTTATCATGTAGGATTTTCTTGGGCTGAAATTGGTATCAACATCAAAGGGCAGGCTTCAAAAAAATTATATGGGACTTTTCGGAATACAAAACAAATCATGATGTTGTCCGATAGTGTCAAGCAAAAGAACCATGCACTGACGGAAGATATGCGGGTTACAGAAGTACCTGATCGGGAGGGGCCTAAACCGCAACTTTATTATGTAGAATCAGAAATGGAAGAGTATTCTCACATTGCTGAAATCATCAAGGCAGAACGTCAAAAGAATACAGGGTTTACCATAGCTGTTATTGTAAGATCAAAAAGAGATTTAGAGAAAATAGAAAAAGGATTACGGAGTCGAGGTATTACAGACTATCAAAAATTCAGAGATCCTGATTTTAAGATGTTGAAACCAGGGGTCAAGCTGATAACGTATCATTCCTCGAAAGGACTTGAATTTGATGAGGTCCTTTTACCATTCCTTGATGAGGGGATTTTGCCGTATATTCCTAAACATGCGGATGAAGATCAAGCTGCTAATATCATGGATGAATCGAGGAGTTTATTATATGTCGGAATGACGAGAGCTAAGTTCATGCTGTTCATGTTTTCGAAGATAGATAAGGCATCACCTTTAATTAGTGATTTTGATAAAAGATATTATACAATTGGCTGATTTATTGCAGCAGATAGGATGTGATTTTATGACGGTTCATGATAGTGGTTTAGCAATCCCCAAAGGGATTGATTGTCGCACAGGTTTACAGGTGACTCCTGATGATGCTGTTAAATCACATCGCTATCTCTGTATATATTGTCATGAACCAGTTGATCTAAGAAAGGGGGCTATACGGACAGCTTACTTTGCTCACCAAAAAAAAGCAGCCAGGACACCTTTGCAGAAATTATGTCCAGGATATCATGGGGAAGGCAGTATCTCTTCAGACATAGATAGTATTGAAGCTGCTTATATCTTGAATGGGGGTATCCCGGTATATCTTTGCGAAATCCGTCCGGAATGCTATGAGCTGCGGGCTGATTTCCGTGATATCAGTGAGAACGCTTGGAATGTTGTCAATGCTTTTCATGTTAAAGCTGTTATTATAGAAGGACATGAACATCATCGGCTTTCTTTAGATACGCATCCTTATTATGTCATTAATCAGTTGAGCAATGATTGGAGTGAGGTAGAACTACAACATGTAAAAGATTTGTATGATGATTGCCGTTACAAGGCCGTCGTTGACGAAATCAACCGTAAATGGCATTGGGGGATACAAGGGATACAACCTGATCGTACTTTTTTCCGTTCTGGACCTCAAGGTGGAAGACGAATTGCTGAAAATAGCAATATCGTCGTTAATAGGAAATATCTTGTCATTCATAGCTGTAATAGGCGGATGCCAAAAATTGCAGGCATCTCATTCAAATACAAGGGGAAACTTAATATACTCTATGGGGCGTATTGCATAAGAGAATTCATCGTAAGGGAAGCGACCGATGCTGCAAGGCAATATATTGGAGAAAAAGGATACCAGCTAGTTGAAAAGAGAGATAGCATTGTTCCTTTATGGCCGCCAGCTTCCATAAAAGGCAGGCGATTATGCTATTCATCTAAACAACGGATATATCTATATCGTAAAGGACGGAACGGCCAAACTGTTCAATGGTTTGGAGATTTATCACAGAAACGGAAAACATTGATTCCAGAAAATAATGTATATACGGCTTATCCAGGACAATCCATCGTTATCAGTAACCCTGATTTCAATAAATTGTCTGGTGAAATACAGTATGATCTAGAATTCGTAGAGAGTGATTTTTCGAAAGAATCTATTGAACTATCAGCAAGCTGCACAAATGATAAAGGAACTATGTTGCCCATTGATGATATACGATCCTTGTCTTTTGATGATATTCCTATCGATTTTTTTTCGTCTGTTCCTATGGTTCATTTCTTAGCGATGAGGAATCAACTTGTCTTATATCGTTTTTCTGGTACACTGACTTCTTTATTGGGGATGGACTCGATACAGATATTGCTAGGTACATATGAACAAAAACTGATTCAGATAACTGGATTTCATAAGCCCCAGCAAAATGACGTTAAGGATTTAAACAAGATTTGTGAGGCTTTGTTCCGGTGTAACCATGCAGTGACAGTTGGCATGGTTGATTCGTATCGGGATATTTTGGATTATGCAGAAAGAAATGACCAGCGATTATATCAGATGTTATGGCAATGGAAGCGAAGAAAACGGATGCCCTATCCAGCAAAAAAATTATTGGTCGAGATAAGGAAGGTATTGGAACATGATAAACAATCAAGATGATGAAAAAATATTGGATTCTATCACCAAAGAGGAAATAGAAACAATTATTAAGAATATGAGTCGTAAAGATATAGAAGAATGGCTTAAAATTTTACGAGGAAATGAAAAAGAATCGACTGTAAAACGAATCATGTTGCAGATAAAAGCCCCTTTAAAGGCTAATTCTAAAGAAGTGCAAAAAAAATTCCCTGGCATTATTGCCAAGATGGTAGTAGATGAAAGGGATACTGTATGCAGTCAAAGAGTGATGCTTGAGTTTTCTCGACTACGTCAGGAATTGGAAAATTCATTGAAGGATAATTTGCATAATAAGTATACCGTAAATTGTATAAAAGAATTTGATTTTGAAGACTACCGATTATTTTTAGAAGATATCGCCGATACCGGAGCTGCTTTTGATCCTGTTTTGTTCTTTATACAATTAAAATTAGAAGGAATATCCGTTCCGTCTGAGTTGCGGAATATGGTCATCCAGATGTGGGAATATAGAAAAAGCTTGCAAGAAAAGAAAAAAATAACGCAGCAAGCGCTGGAAGAACAAAAAAATCAGTATAAAGATTTGAATAAAGCGCATCAGCAGTCACTAGCAGAGCAAAAGGAATTGCAAAAGCAAATCAAAACTTTGACGGCAAAGATGACTGCGTATCAGGAAAAGAATACAGAATCAGAAGCTACGATAAAACAGCAACAAGAAGAGCGGGAGACTTTACAGGAAAAAATAAAAAGTTTGAATGAAGCTTTGGAGAAAGAAAGGGCAGAAAAAAATGAATTAGCAGATATCCTCAAAGGGAAGAAGACAGAATATAAAGCAATGCTGGAGAAAGAATACCAAAGCCTCATTGAAAAAAATGGGACACTCAAAGAAGAACAAGAAGATATAATAAAAAATATAAAATCATTGAATGCTCGAATGAAAACGTTGCGAAAGGATATGGAAGGTGGTGATGTCTCGTCTAAACCAGGCAATCAGGCTATGGTTTCAGTTCCAGTCGGTTACTCCAGAGAAACATCATTATTTGTCCAGCATTATCCGCAGCCAGATGAGTCAGATATTGTATCTTTAGTGAGTACAACTGGGTACATAAGATATGTGGCTACCACGATGCTTAATTTTGTTCATACATCCCATAAGAAACGATGGGGAAAACAAATAGAAAGCGTAGCACAGTATTTTGTTTATTCGAGGTTATTGAATCTGCACCCCATTTTTTGTGGCTACGGGTCTTTAGGATTAGCGAATTCATTGATTGGTATGATAGATGGGGAACGTGCAGATGTTATTTCAATAGTACCGGGATTCAATGATATAGCATCCTTAGATGTTGCCATTAGAAATGCTTCGACGAAGAACGTTATCATTACTGATGGTTTTGGACAGATGAATGAAGCTGTCCTGATGCCGATATTGAGGGGGAATTATGATAAATATTTGACTTTTATTGCGGAAGATTCTAGCGATATGACCTATGTTCCTCACTATCTGATGCGATATTGCTTGCTGATTGTTTTTGAAGGGAGACAGTTAAACGATGCTTATCAATTTCCTTATGGCAAGTTAGATAATGAATTATTGATGTGGGATTGTAATCCTAAAGGATATGAAGAATTTGAAACTATATTGAAATCATTATGCCTGGATTCCGTATATCTATCGACAAGACGGAATCTTTTTAACTATGCTATGTCTAAAGAAAATAACGGTAGTGATTTCAAGACTGCCTTTCAACAGTATGCAGTCAATGAATTATATTGGTTATTGGATGAAGCAAATCAAGACAAACTAAAAGAATATTTGATGCATAATTCATCGAATGCTGAGGTGTTAAATGGAATATTCTGATTATTTACTGAATTCAATGGAAAAACAGCTACAAGTATTTCCGGAAGGTCAAAAAAAAGCTGGATTTCAACAACGATTATTGTATTCAGCTTTGGCAGAATGGGTAAAGAACTTGGTCTATGGAGATTCCAATGGGGAATTAGGGGAAGAAAAAACGTATGCCAGTGTAGATATCTTGTATGTGCAATATCATTTGACAGAGATTGCAGAGGCCTTTATAGATTTTTTTTGCATCGCCGACTCGTGGTTTGAGGCAGATGAAGAGAAAAGGGGTTCATCTTTAGCAAGCCAAGTAATACAAGATATGATATTTACAGGGAATGTCATGGAAATCCATCGGAAATTATGCCCTGTTCCCCTTTGCTTTTATCAATACAGGAAAGACCTTTTTTTAGCTATAGGCGATTCTATTAAATCCAACCACTTACTAAAAACGGTTGGAACTTCAAAGTGGCTTATTTCACCGAATAAAAATACAAATGTAGTGGCTCGAAAAATAACTCCTGTTGTTGATATCCCCGTGGCGGAGTATTATGAAAAACTTGACAGAGAGATGCCCTGGAAGGAACAGGAACCACAGGGATATTATCAAATATTTAAAACGGGCAGGCCTGGAAAATATTCTGAATGTTGGATTCCTTTTGAAGTAACAGACTTGCCACAAGGCCTATCTATGATTCGATCCTGTGATGATTTCAATAAAAGGTATTTCATGATTCGAAGAATAGACGATAGAATAAAAATGGCCGAATTGGATTCATGGTATGTGGAAACGAGAGAATATTATCGTATCCTTTATGCGCTGAATTATCATCGATTTTGCCCAGGCAGATGTACGATGATACATAGAGGAAAGTTTTACTACTTGAAACTTTGGAGTGCTTTACCAGATTATGAACAACGTCTGTTGATGAACTGTTCTTGGCCATATCGCATGTATAATGATCGATATACACGTATCATTCCTGAGTTTCTATGGAAAATTATCAGTGAGATGCTACAATTTTTAGGTATTGAAATTGAAGAATGTGAATGACGAGAGGAACGTTATGGATAGGGTAAATAAAGCTGATTTCGAAGGCCGGTTTCACATCATTGATGCTCAATTGCGGAAATTATATGAAGAGATGACTGCTGAGAATATTCAGCTGAGTCATGAATTACAAGACAACATGTCTGTTCTTGATATTGAAAAGAGTGAAAATAGAAGATTAGAAACTGAAAACCAGGAATTGAATCAGCAGATTATAGAAAAAGACCATAAAATCGCCAGAGTAGAAGCCCTGATGGAAGACCTTCGCCAAAAATATGGAACACTGGAGAAGGCCTATAATTCATTAGAAAAAATGAGCCAAATCCATCAAGGGGGTGAACAGGCTTTTCTTTGCGATGATAGAATTCATGAAGACATAGGCATTTTGAAGGAGACACCTTCTCAACCTGAGGAAGCGGTACAAGTGATTGGATTGGATTCAGCGAGACAAATCGCTGCAAGGACATTGTATGGTCTAGCAGAATATCGTGATACCTCTTGGTGGAAAACTGTCGTCAGTATCATTAATGGATTCATATGTTCAAGACGTTGTGGCCTGTATCCACTGTTTTGTGGATACAATGCTTTGACGATAGCCAGGATGTTAGTTGCTATTATGGATGGAGAAATCCCAGAGATGCTTATATTGAATCCTGATTTCCATGATGTGGCTAGTTTAAATACGGCTATCAGGGATACATCCACTCACAATATTATTATTGATGGATTCGACCGTATTGACCCGGTGGTACTATTGCCTATCTTGCGGAAGAAATATAATAAGCAACTGATTTTTATTGCTGAAGATGTTCAGCGAATCAAAATTATGCCACCGTATTTATTACATTATTGTGCACTTATTGTATATGATAGCCCTGCTTTGAAGAAGCAAGATAGTGTTCGATGTTATTTGGTGCGTAAAGAAGCAAACCTACGCGACATCCGTGTGAACCCGGATGGATATAAAGATTGGTATACCATGTTACAAGATGTTCATATTGATGCCACATATTGTCATGTCAGGAAATACTTCTTTAACTGTATAACGCCTGAAAAAAAGAGTCAGCAGTATAGAGCGGCTTATAGGAAGGCCTTTGATATGTATTATCAGCTGGAATTAAGATGGATTCTTGATGAGCAACAAGCTACAAAATTATATAATATATTTGAGCACAGAGTATTGACATAAGGAGAAATGGAATATGGCGGATTTTTATGATAAGACGGATCCTGTATCGATAGAGGGATATGCTAAGAAAATGATTGGCAAGACGTTCCGTGAAATCTGGGAAGAAAACGAAATGTCTTCGGCAGGGTTACTGAAAGAAAAGACGACGACTGATGGATATATGCAGTCCCATGCTAATAAGCACTATAAAGGCGGTATGGGGAACCTTGTCGAGGAATGTTATTTCAAATACAAAAGTAATAATGATTCAGATCCTGATTTCAAAGAAGCTGGCGTAGAACTGAAGGTCACGCCGTATAAGAAGGTAGGGAAAAAGCAGGCATTACGGGCCAAGGAACGATTAATCATTACGATGATTGATTATTACAACCTCGTCAAAGAATCTTCTTTTTGGGAAAGTCATGTCTGGAAGAAAGCGCAGCTTATTCTCTTGGTATGGTATCTCTACGAAAAGGGAAAAGAAAACATTGATTTCCATGTCGATTTCGTCAAACTGTTTACGCCGCCGGAAGAAGACCGGAAAATCATGGAAGCTGACTATAATAAAATAGTCGCTAAGGTGCGGGCCGGGAAAGCACATGAATTGTCAGAAGGCGATACCCTTTATTTAGGAGCTGCGACGAAAGGTGCTACATCGGCTGACAGGCGCGGACAGCCTTATAGTGATATCGAAGCAAAACAACGGGCGTTTTCTTTCAAAAATTCCTATATGACATATGTTTTGAATACCTATTTCGTACCGGATGTCACGACATATGAACCTATCGTCCACGGAGAAGTCGATGATTTTGAAGCGTATGTCGTCAAAAAAATCAATGCTTATCGGGGCAAGAGCGTTGCTGAACTTTGTCAGATTTTTGGCGTCGACATTAGCTCAAAAAAACCGAAAAACCTGGAATCGATGCTGGCTTTCCGTATGTTGGGAATCAAAGGGAATCAGGCCGAAGAATTTGCTAAGGCGAATATCGTCGTGAAGTCCATCCGGATTAAAGCAAATGGAACCATCAAAGAGAACATGTCTTTTCCGACATTTCGATTCAAGGAATTAGTAAAACAGACGTGGGATGATTGTGATTTCGGCAATTACTTGCGGGATACACGTTTTTTATTCGTCATTTATCGATTCGATGATGAAGGTCGATTGATTTTACGCGGCTGTCAGTTCTGGAATATTCCTTATGAAGACCTAGAATGTGAAGTGCGTAAGGTATGGGAAAGGACAAAGCAAGTACTGGTAGACGGACTGCAGTTCTGGAAAGACGATAAAGGTCGGTATCACAATAATTTCCCCAAGATGGCAGATAACCGTGTATCCCATGTACGACCGCATGGAAGGAATCAGAAAGATACAGATGAATTGCCAGATGGTCGTTTGTATCCCAAGCAATGCTTCTGGCTGAATAACAGCTATATACTTGAACAAATAAAAGATGAACTAAAATAAAAAATCTTGGGGAAATTATTCTCCAGGGTTTTTTATTTAACTTAAATATATTGAAAATATTTGAAAAATAATTTAAATATATTATAATAAAAATAATAATATTGAATTCATGAAGGGAGAAAAAACATGGAAAGTAAAAGAGAAAAATTTATTCGACTGGCAGAGGCTAGAACTAATAAAATTTTAAATATGATTCAATTATTAGGAAATTGTTCTAATAGGCAATCTTATGAATATACGGATAAAGATATTGATGAAATATTTTCAGCGATTGAAAAGGAATTAAAAATAACTAGGAAAAAATTTTCAGATAATAATGGAACTGAACATAAGCTGTTCAAATTAAGAAAATAAGCAAGGGAGATTGGAGATATGTTACAAGGAAAATGGTACTTCCCTTCTAATGGGTATGGCGTTTTTAACGGCATCAATGATCCTGGTATTACCACTTTTACAGCAGATATTACAGGTCACGTCAATTCATTAGTACGGGAAGTCATACAAAATTCATTGGATGCAGTGAAAGATGATGGCAAACCAGTTGTTGTTGAATTTGATCAGTTTGAATTATCTAATGTACATTTTCCGGGGCAAGCTAGATTTGAGAATGTTTTGCGAGAATGTTTGGAAGAAAATAAAACTGAATCTGATGTGGTTAAATTTTTTGAATCGGCCATACGCTGCTTTGAAGCCCCCATCAAGGTATTAAGAATATCAGATTTTAATACAAAGGGATTAGAAGGAGCTCAAACGAATGATTATAAAAGCAGTTGGGGGAGATTAGTAAAATGTAATGGTGCATCCAATCAGAATAGTACGGCAGGCGGTAGCTATGGCATTGGTAAATCAGCAAGCTTCCTATGTTCTGATTTGCATACTGTCTTTTATTCTAGTTTGGATATGCAAGGTATTAAGTCAACCATCGGAGTTACTCGCTTGATTTCTTTTAGAGATTCTGAACATAACGGCGAAATGACAACTGGACAAGGTTTTTTTTCCAATAGTCGTAAAATCGATGCAATTTTATCCTTCCCTGATTTTGAAAAAGATTATGCCAGGATGGAATCAGGTACGGATATCTATATTATGGGGATGACCGATGTTGAAAATTTAAAGCAAAAATTGGTACAAGCCGTTCTTGAGAATTTTTTAGTTTCTATATGGAGTGGGAAGTTAGAAGTCATAATCCAGAAGTTACAGCCGATACGGTTATGTAAGGAATCATTGGGAAAATATGTTAAATCCGTTACGGAAGGGATGATTGAATCTGCATATCAAAAGAAGTTAGCTGCGCAGATGAGAAACTACTATCAATTATTGACGACATCTCCTCTTGAAAATCAGGATATCAAAAAAATACCATTAGACTCTCAAAAATTCGGTCAAAAATATGGTTTTCAAGATGGAGAATCAACTTTATTTTTAATGAAAAAGAAAGATGCAGATAGACGTGTCATGATTACACGGGCATCGGGGATGAAACTTTTCCTCAAAGATCGTTTGCCACGGTCCATTGAGTTCACTGGAATTTTATATATTACAGGAAATAAAATGAATGAAGAATTCCGAAAAATGGAAACGCCTACTCATGATAAATGGGCAGAAACATCATCTGCATGTCGAGGCAATGAAAAGATGTATCATGCTATGAAACATGAATTGTACACTTATATTAAAAAAACAATCATCGATTCTTTTGGTTCGCGATTCGAAGATACCGTTGATGCTTTTGGTGCCAATGAGTTTTTGCCTGATACGGATTCTAGAATAACTGAACCCGGGCATGATACTTCTTTTCTCCCTAAGGTAGAGACAGGTATATTAAAAAAGATGACGGGAATTCATCTGCCTAAACAGACGCGTGAATCAGAAAAACATGGAGGCGATGATGGCGATAATAAAAGAAAGCGCCCCAGGGGTAACAATGGAAGAAAGAGACGTGGTACTGGAATGAATGCAGGAGATGGCAATCGATTTTTAACATTCAAGCATGTGGCGATTCCGGGCATACGTTGTGTTTGCCGAAATGAAAAAGAAGGTTGTTTCCGATTGGCATTGCGTATTCCACATACTGTGAAATGTGCAAGAATCCAACTGGATGTATCAGGTGAACAGTCAGCATTTTCAATTCCTATTAAAAAAGCAACTGTTGTTAAGGGGAAGGCGGAAATCCAGAAGCTAACTGAAAATTACGTAGAATTAAGTAAATTAAAGTTGAATGATGTTGTGGTTGTTGACGTTAAACTTGCATTTAATCGTTTTTGTCTGTTAGAGGTGTCGTATAGTGAAGCAAAATAAAGGGTTGACATCGTATCCGATGTTAAAAGATGGCATAAATGATTATAAAACATCGAATTTCGATATGAATGTAGCCGTTTCTCCAGATTTTAAGCAAATCAAGTTAAACATTGAATTTCTTTTAGATAATCTCCAGTTGTTGCAGGATATACAGGAAGAAAAATTGTGTTATGCAATTCATATTGAATGTCCTATAACAACTTATCGTAGAGAGTTTCAGACGAAAGAAAAAAAGTTAGATATAGAGATTCCAGCATCTGTTATTCGTAGTCGTCTTGAACTTCATGCGTTCATTGTTGTCACTGTTTCGGATTATGAATATAATAATGATGACTTCGATGATTTTTATAAAGATTACCCCATGATATTACATAAAGGGAATATACTTGCTGACAAAGGTTATACTTATGATTTTCAAGATGAGTATGATGATGATGAATTAGCAAAATTACCGAGTATCATAAAAGTTGTTGCAGTCGATGCGCCATTATGTACTTTTGATGTCGATACTGCTAATGATGATATATTGATTAAACTTGATAGAAAAATGATGTCTATTTATCAAACTCTAGGAAAAGGTGTGCTTCGACAGACTTTCCAAGCATTAGTATTAATGCCGACGATTCAAATCGTACTATCCAGGCTTAGTGAAGCGAGTAAAAATGATTTTGATGAATTTGAAAGCTATCATTGGTTTAAGATTTTTAGCAAGCTTTTAAAGAAAAATTCTATTGATATCTATGAGTTAAACCTTGATGGTACTGATGAGAATTCTGTGGTATGTTTAATGCAAAAAATCATGGATGATCCATTGACGAAAGCTTTCGAAGAATTAGATAGACTCAATATGGGAGATGGGGATTGATGAAGCTCTACTATATGCCTCAAGAATTACTCAATGAATTAAGAGGGAATTTCCAACATTATCTTCACTACTACCGAGAAAATGACAAAGATGGATTATTACAGGAACTTTCTCGATATGGTAATTTGAAAGAAAGTAAAATAGAATGTGAAGATTTTTCATTAAAAATGACAAGCAGCATTTCTAATGGTAAGACAGCATACAATGAATCGGATTTAGCCAACATTAAAATAATGTATACTCATCTCAAAGATAAATTAAGTTTGATTGCGGCTGCTGATGAAAAATTATGGGACGGCATGAGCCATAGTTGCTTTTGGGATTATGTACAATTTCGAGAAGCCAAACAATTGAAGAGTGATAAAGAAAAAGATGTCAGTAATGCATATATTTTAGCTGTCAAGAAAAATGGTATACGAAGGGCTAGAGCTATGCATTGCTTGTCACGATTATGGTGGGCTGGTTATTATACCTATGATGAAGAAAATACGGGGAATCCCTACGATCTGACTGAATTCTATTTTAGTAACGCTGTCCCATCCAGGATGCTTCTAATGGCATCCAGAAATTTTACGGCAAACCGTCATATTTGTATAGGCTTGTTAAGGAGCTTGAAAAAACGATATGAACGGGGAGAAGACTCCTTGGAAAGATTATAATGGGCCTGTGAATTCAGACCAGTACTGAAAATTTTAAGAGTGCATGAT
>ERZ1023617.340-NODE-340-length-19828-cov-34.804633_pt1 | contig 19828 bp, 10 predicted proteins | sample MGYA00380328_ERZ1023617 | MGnify/ENA primary metagenome ERZ1023617 (study PRJEB33179, sample SAMN07448977) | human gut metagenome | biome: Human-gut; feature: Human associated habitat; material: Faeces | host: Homo sapiens | place: India: Bhopal | collected...
ACAAAAAACAAGGTTACATCAGTAGTTAAGCCTTGTATTCTTGCGACAGTGTCAATGATTACATTGTCATGAGACCCTACATTTTGAGTAATTGCTTTTTGAAGTGCGCGTGTCGTATTTCTCATACATGTTAAGATCGCAATATCCTTATCTTTCGCATCATTAAGAATGCTCCCAACAATGTAAGCTGCTAACATTATTGCAAACTGAGGAGTATATTCTCCAGAGGGCATATCTGTCAAGACTAAGGTTGGACCACCTTCCTCAAAGAGAATTTTTTTCAATGATGGTAACACCATATAAACGCCAGATTTATAGGCCTTCAGTGTTCCATTATAGAAAGTACCAGTATAGTCTGCTGCTCTCTGTCCAAATCTATATGTTGTTGTTAGCTGATAAATTGGAGAAGAACTATTGTCTGCCAATAATTGAAGACCATTTATTATATCTCCATAATTGCATATTTTTACCCTGTCTCCATTTAAGGCTACAATCGGTGGCAACTGGTGGATGTCACCAACCCACAGATTGTGCTTACCTATTTTCTTGCTTGCTGCAAACATAGCTAAAAGAGCTTGACTTGCTTCGTCCATTATGATAAAGTCAAAGGGAGTTTCCAAAGTAAGATCAGCAGCAAATCCACTTGTGATGTAGTAAGTAGAAAGGACAATCGCTGATGGGATAGGCGCAATTTGCTTAATGGGTTCCAATTTGGACATCTCTCGATGTTCATCCGTTGTGATATTGGTCTTGAAGATTTTGCCTTCTTCGAGTAGTGATTCAACTGCAGGTTTCTCGGCAATTTCCATTAGAGCCCGGTTTGTTAAGGCGGTTACCAGCACAGAAAAGCCCTCTTTACAAAGTCTTGCACATAGCTCCGCAATCATGTATGTTTTGCCTGTACCTGGAGGACCTTGCAAAATCATTGTATCAGTTAGGCTTAACTGGGCGTAGACAAAATCGGCAACATTATTATGATTGATAAGTGTTGGAGTCCAATTCTTTTGAGTATATGCACAATCCAAAACAGAAGAAACCGAAGTGCTTATTTTATCTTCTACCACTCTTTGTAGATTCATTACGTAATCTATCGGTGGACGTTGAGGACCAAATGTAAGAATTATTCCAGGAGTATCTTTTATGTATTCTGCAAAATCAAGGCTTACTTTGCGAAAACCTACTAATGAAAAGTTTTTGTCATTTGTTGACGAATGCCAAATGCATACAGCTTCAGTTGAGTTATATCTCTGTTTGTACAAATCACGGTAAGTTAATTTTCCCCAGTTCCTATAGTTTTGTAAGTTTGGGGGAAGTACCATACACATCAAAAACTCCCCTTTTCTTGGCAAAGATCTAGTATTGGGGAACTTCATGATCATTTCTCCGTCTTTGAACGTAACGAACTGTGCAACAAACATCTCCTCGCTGATTTGTAGCAAGGAGATGGCTGATGTCATGAATTTTTTATTGAATTCCTCAGTTTCAGCTTTAAGCTCATCCTCAAGGAATTGCCAATGATTAAGTCTGTTGATATACATATTACAATAGAGATTCTTCTTCAGCGCCAATTGAAGCAGGCAACGTTTGGGCTGGTAAGTCATGCATATCTCGCATTGCCAGCTTGAGTTCCTCATTAGGATTATTGAATGGTTCTGGAGTCTTGTTATAACCAATTGTTGTACCAAAGTTGAAATGAAGCCCCTTAAAATATTTTAGAGTCTCTGCAAGCGCTATACATCTATTCTTGTACTGCATATTTTCAGGGCTGAAAGTAATTGCAATAGTATTTGTATCTCGAGGCAGTGCATAGAATGGTACACATTGAGGCCCATCATGAGTTACAACCCAAAGCATCGATCCTTCCTTTGATAATTGCTCCCAATCAGATGTGTTGAGAGAGAAAGCGCGTCTTCTGGATTTATAACTATGAACAACAATTGGAACCTCTCTTCCCGTTGGGTCAAGTACACCATAGATATTGCACCATGCGTCCTCACATATGCCTTTTGTGAAACGATAACCTTTTTCTTCAAGATACAATTTAACATCAGTTTTTGCTTGAAGAAGATAATCCCTCATTTCTTCTGCAGAAAGACCTGCATATTGAGGTTCTGCAACGGTAATAGTACATGGTTCTCCGGATTCTGAAACAGATTCTATGTCGATTGGTATAATTATATCGCTCAGATTATTGACATTATAATCATCCGAATCCTTATCTTCTGGATTTGGCTCGTTAATCATACCCATAGCAGCCAATTGACTCTTGAGGATTTCGTTTTCATCCTCAAGTTGTTTAACTTTGTCGGTCAGTCCTCCGATTTGAGCACTGTTTTCAATGATGATTTGAATTTGCTCGTCAGTAAGTTTGCTACTTACATTCATCAAGAGTTCGCGCTTCTCCTTCTTCCAAACCACATTGAGGACTATCGAGTCTTCTATTGGCTTGGTTTTAGGGAAGTTTGTTTCATTGAATTGTCCAGATTGTTCTTTCCAAACCTCAATCAATTCATGAACAGCATTGATATAGTTGTCATCCTCCCATTTTGCTGGTAGCTGATAGTATTCATAAACCTTATCATCTATCAGCTTATAGGCATTATTAGCTCCAATTACAGATTGAGGCTGAAGGCAACTACGAGAATCCATCAGAATATTTCTATAGTCTGTTTCAGGATCAACAAGCAAAGATATAACGTTCTTGAGCAAATCTCCTATATTTCCCTCATCCTTATTAAGGTCACAAAATGACTTCAGAACACCATTCTGGTTTGGGAAGATAGAAAGATGCGAGTATGAAATATTAGCATGTGAAAGAAATCTGTAATACTTATTGAGTATTTCCCATATTTTAACTTCACCTACCTTACCAAGTGATGTGTTGATTGCGTCAAGTGTACCCATAGACGATATTGTTTCCTCTATCTGGCTGCAAACATATTCGTTTGCGGATAGCCACAGGTCGGATGAATCAAAAGAAATATCGCCTTCAAAGTTTGTTTGACTTGGCAAAATCTCTTTGGATACGTCGAATATATCTCTTTGATACTTATATAGTTCCGATTCTTTGTCCTTAGGAAGGAGACTGACAACATAAAGGGCGATCTTGTCAAGAACATCTTGAGGTTTATAATGATATTTTTCTCTGAAATAGTTTCCGTAGACATACGAATTAGTCGTAGCAAACTTAGATTTTAAGTCTGCTGCAAATGAAGTGATTGTTTTGTTCTGATTAACAGAAAAAGCAGATGCATCTATATCCTTATGAAGTAGAATCTCCTTGTAGTTCAAATCGGCAGATTTGAAGATGTCATTCTTTAATTCTTCAGGAACTCCCGCATCTTTATAAAGGTTTTTATGTGCACAGAAATTTCCTTCCTGGTTTGGAAGAACTTCAAATGCATCTAAATTCGTAATTTGAATGTTCAATGCTAAAAGTGCATCATTCAACCATTTTGCATCAAGACCAGATGGAAGTTTTGATAGTGCTCCTAGTGACTTCAAGCTATTGAGAACTCGTGACACAAACCAAGTATCTACTTCCTTCCATGCAGCGTCAAGAATACTATTGTCTGTTATAGATACCGCATCAGTAATAGAATATAGTGAAGTGCATATCTCAAAGAAACGTTTTCTTTGGTTTCTGAATTCAGTAGAATACTTTTCTTCGGCATTTGGGATAATAGAAATCAATGGCATAAGACGTGAAACTATAGTAGTCTGATTGTCTTCATCTATAATATTTTTTGCCAAACGATTGAGGTCTGCGCTATAGCTTTGAGAATTATACTTGGAGTCCAAAGATACAGCTGTTACATCGCTATGCAACAGAATTGGCTTTACATCCTTACCGAGTTTGTTCAACAAATCAATGACAAAAGTAGAGACATTTTGTCCTTGTTGGAAGTTTTCTGTGTTTTTCTTTAAAAGATATCCATTCATATTAGGAAGCAAAGCATACTCTGTAAGATAACGCACATCGTAATTTGAAACATACTGAAGGAACTGGTTATACCATATTGGTAAGGTCGTATTAACCAATTTGATACAGCTCCAATTTTCTTTACTTTCAATATCTGCACAAAGATCTTTCGTTGCCCAAAGGTTCAGTCCACTTTTCCAAAGCAGTATCGACCATTCATGATTATCTGAGACAATCTTAGAAGGGTAAAGCGAAGCCAACAATGAATATACAGAATCCTCATTCTTTTGTATAGGCTCTTTAACGAAGATACAATCTGACAGTTTTTTGTATGTGCTACCATCATATAACTTAACAACATCATATTTCAGAAGAATATCTCTATACTTGTGAATGATATTAGACGCATACCAATCCTTATCAAGATTCTTGTGGAATTTAGCCTTGTCTAAACCAGAGGCGAGATAATACAGACTTCCATATTTATGCTCCGAAAGGAAGGCTACAAGTCCTTCATATAGTGGAAAAACCTGTTCATAAATCTTTTGGTTTATACCTGTTTCCGTGATGACGTTCTTCTCTTCGTTCCAGATTTGACCACTCAACATGAGACTTTGTCTCTCACTGTCTGGTTCAAAGTCAGGGCTGTTGACAATAATAGGTTCAGATAGTTGGTCTTCTATACCAACCATAGGGAGAACGCAATAGTGGCCAGTTTTGCCTATATGATTAACGATATTGTTATTCTCGTCTATTTCTATTGCAACATCTAATCTTAAATTCCTTTCCTTACGATAACGTTCAGAAAGTTCCTTTGAAGGTCCTTCGTAGTGAGAGAAAACAAAACGTCTCTTACTGGTAGAGTTGGGGCTTGCAATTTCATATTCGGCAAGATAGATGTTTTTACTTAAGCAAACCTGGGGAAGTTTCTTAATCTTGGTAATATTACCATTGTCATTTAACTCTATAGAACTCAATTCTTTACAGAAGAGCATAGTAGGTGCAATGTTCTCATGAAAATTCTGTACACCTAATTTGACAGCAGTTCTTCCTGAATCTGAGTTAATATGATATGTAAATGTCGTCCAATCAAAAGTTTGCTTGAAGAATTTCTCAGAAGCACGCATCTTTTTTAGACCTTCAATCAATTCACTTGGAATCAGTCCATCTCGATACATAGTAACTTCAAAGCCACAGAGTTCTGTACATTCCTTATTGGAGTACATATTACTTTCGATTGTGACAATCTTTGAAAGACAATGAGTTGTCAGAAATCCAGTACCGAAACGTCCTGTACTTTCTTGGTTCTCTTTACCATCACTATATTTATATAGCAGGCCGTAGCGAGCCTTGGCAGTGAATGGAGCACCATCATGTTTGAACTTTACGGTATCCCTGTCTATCTCAATACGTACATTTATCTCATTTCTATTAGGGTCTAATGCTATTGTGTCTTTAGCATTCTGAATAAGTTCCCATACCCATCTTTTTTTGTCAATGTCTGATGGGGCATTAAGGTCACGAAGTCTTTTCGCAACGTTTGCGATGTACATTTGATAAAAGATTTCATCCCTGGCATCAGTGTTAACATCCGGTGACAGAATTTCCTGTTTGCAGTCCATACAATTAATGTTTGTTGTTGTTTGTAACAATTCGCCATTTTGATCCTCGTCTTTTTCCTGGATTAAATTTATTTGTTTTCCTGGCAAAAACCAAGCTTTATACTTAAATGGCATCTGTTCAATTGCAGATTTATTATATTTAACATCCGTAAGTCGAACAGACTTACTACTTGTAAAATATCCATACAGTTGATTGTCTTCATCCTTGAGAATAAACACAGTGGGAGAGGCAATCATATCTTTTATGCTTGTATCAGTCTTTGGATTGTTATAGATACTATTAAGAGAAAACTCCAAAAGAGGTGCTAACTCAAATGCCTCAGAAATACGTTTTTCTTCTGGCTTCATATCTTGATTAGGAAAATGATAATATCCTAATAATCTAAGTTTTTTAAAATGTTCCATAAGTGAAATATCATATATTTCGGATAATCGTATTTTAATCAATTATATTTAATTATAGCTTTACTTTTTAAGCCCATCATTTTGTGCTTTAAACTATAATTTCCTCATCGCTTCCTTAGGCACATACGCTGTAGCAACCAAGCAGCCATCAAATACCCCCACAACCACACGTTGTTGTCCTGCCAAACGAGCTACCCTGCCATGAATTCCTTTGAACTCACCTTCGATTACAACAATCTCGTCACCTAATTTAAACTGTATGTTTTCAGATGTAACTGGAATTACATGAGGATTCTTGATGGATGTGAGTTTGATAAAATTGTCCATCGCCTTGTCTCGAATTGTGAGTGGAGGATTACGTTCAGGGGTGTCTTGACAATAAGTCGTATGGTCAAAGTAGTAGCTGAGTAAGCCTCTGATTTCATTTGTAACAACCTTATTGTCGTGAATCATGGTTTCTACTTGCTCAGCTGATGCATGAACAAAAAGAAATGAGGGGAGAAGAGGCTCCGTGATGATTCGCTTCTTTCTTTGCTTTCTTACCTCTTTATATCGCAAAGGAACATAACATTCCAATCCTTTAGCCTCAACGAATGCTTTTGCCTTGATAATACGCCCATAAGAAACTCTTAATACAAACCATTGCTTGTTTCCGGATGGCACATTCTCTACCGACACCCCACCTTTGTTCTTTGAGATGGAGGGCGTACAAGAGGTAAGTCTTGCACTTGGACACGATGAACCTGTGTCGGTAGGTTGCCCATTATACAATGAAGCGTTAGCCGTTAAAGGCTGTTTGATTTTATCTTCCAATGTTATATTCAGAGGTTAGATTAAAAACCGACTGACTTTTCTCTTTAAGAATTGCCAAATATTGAACACAAAGGTAAGAAAAAAGATTGAGATTTAAGATTTTTATAGTGGAAAACTTTGTGCTGAGGGCGCTTTTTAACATTTGACAATGCTTGGCGAGTTTTCCCAGAGAGACGATTGTAAGAAGAAATAAATCATAAGAATCGTTTTGATTGTTTATATACTAAAAAAAGGTCGCCAAAATGCTGGCGACCTTTTTTAGTATCCTTTGTTTTCTCTTTATTATCTGAATTTCTTCTTGAACCATTGGTTGAATGCCACGTAGGCACTGATTTCCTCCTGGTGCTGAGGCTCGGCAAATGTCAGTACATTGCCCGATGAATCTCCGTGCTGGTCTGGGAAGATAATCATCAGGTTGGTGCCCGAGAAGAAGCGGGTAAGCTCTTCAGGCAATCGCTCCAATGCCGACTTGTGGGAAACGGTTCCCTTGCGGGCTGTCACCACCACAAAGAGATGGTTCTTGCTCATGTGGGAGGCAAGCTGAGGCATCTCGTTCCAATGCTGCATCAGGGTGTATTCGGCTCTTACTTCCTGATGTCGGTTGGTGATGTACTCGTTGATGAGTGCCATCGTCTCCTCCCTGCCATGGAAATGGATGCGGCAATCCAGGTTATCGGCAAGTCGGGCAAGTCGTTCTACCCATCGGTAGAAACCCGGTTCAAATTCTGCCCTCGATGGTACTGCCACCTGTATTTGGCGGATGGTATTGAGCGGCTGCTTGATGCGAGCCATGATAATCTGTCGGCTCAGTCCGTTGAAGAGACTCTGGTGGAACTCTCCCCAGAACTTAGGCGAAACCGGAAAGGCGATGCATACCATCTGGTATCAGCCCAACCGAGCCTTCGGTACAGGCCGGCAGGTGGAACTACGGGCGAGGCTGTTGCCTTGAAGTTGGTGCCTGATGCTGAAAACTGGCATGCGGATGGTAAGGATCTGATGCACGTTCGCATCTATGCCGTGGATAAGAAGGGCAGAAGAGTGCTGAACGTGAAGGATGCCAAGGCATTCGACAAGTTGACCTTCACCGTGAAGGGCGATGCGAATATCGTGGCGGTGGATAATGGAAACATCTCATCGAATGAACTTCATATCGGAAAGATCCAGTTGGAGAAGTCCATCCAGCGCAATCTCTTCCAAGGTTCTGCCCTCGTGATATTGTGAGCAGAAAAGCAAAATGGAAAAGTAGAATTGATGGTTTCTTCGGATAAGATGAAAGCCAGAAAACTGGTTTTGAATACGAAATAATAAGGTACATCATGAACTTGATTCTATAAGTTTTTGATTACATGATATAGAGCCTGGACAACGACGGTTGTTCAGGCTTTTTGGTTAAGATAGGTTTCTTATAGACAAATTTTGTTTAAATAATCAACTTTTTGCTCGTTATTTCTTATTTTGGTTTTATTATGACAAATCTTGGAATGTTATAGACAATAGAGCTTCCGAAGAAAAACATTAACTTTGCACCAAAAATATAAGAGATTTAATCAATACTCTTTTTGCCCTATCTCATGGATAATGGTGAGGGAAAAGAACGACAGAATAATGTTATAGTAGAAAGTCATTATGAAAATGAAAGAAAAAATGTTTAAAAGTTTGATACTGACATGTATCTTGGTCCTTGTTACTTCCTGTAAGGAGCAAAAGAGCCAGACTGCCGGTAGTGATTACAAAACGCAGAAAGTAACTCTTTCTGACAGAACGGTGTACTCCACTTTCTCGGCTACCATTCAAGGTAAACAGGATGTGGGAGTTTATCCTCAGATTTCAGGATTGATTACTGCTGTTTTAGTAAAAGAGGGTGCTGCCGTGAAAAAGGGGCAGACCTTGTTCATCATCGACCAGGTTCCTTATAAAGCTGCTCTGAGAACTGCGAAGGCGAATGTAGAAGTGGCGGAGGCGAGTGTTGCAACGGCTAAGATGACTGTTGACAGCAAGGAGGAACTCTTTAAGGAGAATGTGGTTTCTCAGTTTGACCTGCAGACGGCGCGCAACTCGCTCCGTTCGGCTAACGCTACTTTGGCGCAGGCTCAGGCAGAACTGTTAAACGCTCGTAATAATCTTTCCTATACGGTAATAAAAAGTCCGGTGGATGGCATAGCCGGAATGAGTTCGTATCGCGTAGGTGATTTGGTCAGTTCTTCCATGTCCTCTCCTATGATTTCAGTTTCAGACAATAGTGAGATGTATGCCTATTTCTCTATGACGGAAAAACAGATACTTGCACTTTCGCGCCAGAACGGTTCGCTGACAGATGCCTTGAAGACCATGCCGGAAGTTAAGCTTCTGTTAAGTGATGGAAGTGAATATCAGGAAAAAGGCCACATTGATGCCATCAGTGGTATGATAGACACCTCGACAGGCTCTGTGACCCTGAGGGCTGTTTTTCCGAATTCCAAGAATATACTGCGCAGCGGTAGTACCGGAAATATAAAGTTCCCTTATACGAAAAAGAACTGTATGGTCATTCCGCAGACAGCTACATACGAATTGCAAGATAAGGTCTTTGTCTATAAGGTTGTAGATGGTAAAACCCAATCAACCCAAGTTAAGGTGTTTGAAGTCAATGATGGAAAGGAGTATATCGTGGAATCAGGTCTGAATATGGGTGATGTCATCATTGCAGAAGGAGCCGGATTGCTCAGTAATGGCATTTTGGTAAATCAAGCTGCATCTGCCCCAACTGCTACACGAAAAGATAGGAGAAAATAATATGAAAGCAAAACTGTTTATAGATCGTCCGATATTGGCGGCATGTATTTCGGCACTGATACTGATGCTGGGAATCATCGGGCTCGTGAATCTTCCGATGGAACAATATCCGGATATTGCTCCTCCAACCGTACAGGTGTCTGCCACCTATACGGGCGCAAGTGCCGAAACCGTGCAGAAAGCGGTTATCGTGCCACTGGAGGAAGAAATCAATGGTGTGGAAAATATGATGTACATGACTTCCACGGCCTCTAATACCGGTAGCGCCACTATCAATGTTTATTTCAAGCAGGGTACAGATCCAGATATGGCCACTGTCAACGTACAGAACCGTGTGACCAAGGCACAGGGTACACTTCCAAGTGAAGTGACGAAGATAGGAGTCACTGCACAGAAAAGACAGAATAGCCAGCTGATGCTGATGTCGCTTTATAGTACCAAAGGCGACTATGATGAGAAATTCCTTGCCAACTATCTCAAGATAAATGTTGTTCCTCGCATCCAGCGTATTTCTGGTGTAGGAGAAGTGATGGTGATGGGTAACGACTATGCTATGCGCATCTGGTTGAAACCTGATGTGATGGCACAGTATGGGCTTGTTCCATCGGATATCATTACCATATTGGGCGAACAGAATATAGAGGCTTCTACCGGTACTCTTGGTGAGGATTCTCAGAATACATTCCAATACACCTTGAAATATCGGGGACGCTATGAAACCAGCGAGGAATTGGGAGATTTGGTTGTCCGAACCGCAGACGACGGCAATACTTTACGCTTGAAGGATGTGGCAGATATAGAGTTGGGTACCACATCGTATAATTTCAGCGGTGGCGTGTCTGGCTATCCTGGAGCTACGTTTATGGTGATGCAGACTGCCGGATCCAACGCCAACGAAATCATAAAGGAAATCAATAAAATGGCGGATGAAATCCGAGCCGATTTGCCTGATGGTCTGAAACTGGATACGATGATGAGTATCAAATCGTTCCTCGATGCTTCAGTCAAGAATGTCATCAAGACGCTCATCGAGGCGATTCTCCTGGTTATCATCGTGGTCTATGTCTTCCTGCAGAGTGTGCGTTCTACGTTTATTCCTTTAGTAGGTATCGTGGTTTCCCTGGTGGGTACGTTTGCTTTCCTCTATGTGGCGGGATTCAGCATCAATCTGCTGACTCTTTTTGCCTTGGTTCTGGTCATCGGTACGGTGGTTGATGACTCCATCGTGGTGGTGGAAGCTGTGCAGGCGAAGTTTGATGAGGGGTATAAATCGCCTTACAAGGCTACAATGGATGCGATGGGGGGAATAACCTCGGCCATCGTTACCACTTCACTGGTCTTCATGGCTGTGTTTATTCCGGTTAGTTTTATGGGTGGAACTACGGGTACCTTTTATACGCAATTTGGTTTGACGATGGCTGTAGCTGTGGGTATATCGGCATTGAACGCCTTGACTACCTGTCCGGCACTCTGTGCTCTCATCATGACACCCCACATGCAGGCAGAAGAAGGTAAAAAGATAAGTTTCTCGTCTCGTTTCCACATCGCTTTTGATACTGCTTTCGGCCGTCTGGTCAACAAGTATAAAATGGGTGTGAAGTTCTTCTTCCGCCGCAAATGGCTGGTAGGAGTAGCACTCGCTGTGAATTGTATCTTGTTGGCTGTATTGGTCAAGACCACCAAAAACGGATTGGTTCCGGATGAGGATACGGGAACACTGTTTGTTTCTGTTACCACTGCACCAGGTAGTACGCTTTCTGAAACCAAAAGCATCATGAAGGAGGTTGAGAAGCGTATCAGTGGAATTCCGCAGATATACCTGTATTCCACCATCGGAGGTTATAATATGATGGGTAGCGGACAAAGCAGTGCGGGAGGTACGCTCATCGTGCGTCTCAAAGATTGGGATGAACGCAAAGGTGATGAGAACAGCAAGGATGCCGTTATGGCTGAAGTGATGACGCGGACTGCTGATATCAAGAATGCGCAGGTATTCGTCTTTTCTCCACCTATGATTATGGGTTATGGTATGACCAATGGTCTTGAAATCTACGTGCAGGATCAGAAAGGTGGCGACATCAGTACGCTCTATTCGCATACCAAAGAGTTCATTGCGGCATTGAACAAACGTCCGGAAATTCAAAGTGCAGTAACTACATTTGATACCCGTTTCCCTCAATATCTTGTGGAAGTGGATGCGGCACGTTGCAAGCGTGCTGGTATTTCTCCATCGGATGTGCTGGATGTCTTGTCTTGTTATGTGGGCGGTAATTATGCTTCAAACATAAACCGTTTCTCTAAGATTTATCGTGTGATGGTACAGGCAAAGCCAGAATACAGATTGAACAAGGAATCTCTGGATAATATGTACGTGCGTTCCTCTTCTGGAAGCATGGCACCTGTTGGACAGTTTGTTACTTTATCCAAAACCTATGGTCCTGAGATTCTGAGCCGATTTAATCTTTTCAGCACCATATCGGTGAATGCTACACCTGCCCAGGGATACAGTTCGGGTGATGCTATCGAGGCAGTGCGCGAAGTGGCAAAGAAGACGCTGCCTGCAGGATACGGATATGAGTTTGGAGGTACATCCCGTGAGGAGGCTTCTTCGGGCACATCCTTTGTTGTCATTTTCGTTATCTGTGTCTTGTTTATCTATATCATCCTTTGTTCTCTCTACGAAAGTCTGTTCGTTCCTTTGGCGGTAATGCTCTCCATTCCATTCGGATTGATGGGTAGTTTCTTGTTCGCCAAGATGTTCGGTGTAGAGAATAATGTATATATGCAAACGGGACTCATCATGCTGATTGGACTGTTGGCTAAGACGGCCATCCTTGTCACGGAGTATGCTTCCGAGCGCCGCCGCCATGGTATGACCATAGTTCAGGCTGCTCTTTCGGCTGCTGCTGTCCGCTTGCGTCCTATCCTGATGACTGCCCTGACAATGATCATCGGTCTCTTCCCATTGGTAATAGCAACTGGTGCGGGTGCCAATGGTAATATCTCGCTTGGCGTGGGTACTGTAGGTGGTATGCTGATAGGAACGGTTGCTTTACTGTTTGTTGTTCCTGTGCTTTTCATCGTTTTCCAGACTATAGAAGAGAGGGTAATGCCTAAACGGCGACATTGAGAATAAGAGATAAGGACAGAGCCTCTTTTAGAGGAGAAGAATTAATTAAATAGAAGAAAATATGAACTATAAACGGATAATATTTTTCCTGCCGGCATTGTTGTTGTTCTGTGGCTGCGGAATATACACAAACTACCAGCGTTCGGAAACGCTCACGGTTGACAGCCTTTACCGTGATGTGCCGGGATGTCTGCAGGATACTTCCTCTATAGCCAATCTTTCATGGCGAGAACTCTTTACAGATTCTCAGCTGGTAAAATGGATAGAGGTGGGATTGGAAAAGAACAGTGATATTCAGACGGCACGGCTTCTCACGCAAGAGGCACAGGCATCGTTGCAAGCCTCTCGCCAGGCTTTTCTGCCATCAGTATCGCTGACGCCAGAAGGCTCACTGAGTAGTTTCGGTGGGGCAAAACCATCGAAAACCTATTCGCTGGGAGGTACGGCAGAATGGGAGATTGATGCTTTTGGAGGGCTACGCAATGCCAAGAAAGGAAGCTTGGCTGCACTGGAAGCCAGTAGGGCATACGAGCAGGCGGTACAGACACAACTGGTGGCTACCATTGCTGAAACCTATTACTCGCTCCTTGCGCTGGATAGAAAACTGGCTATCACTCGGGATGCTGCACGTAAGTGGGGAGAGAATGTGCGTATAATGAAGGCTTTGAAACGTGCCGGAGAAAAGGATGAAGCTGCCGTGGCACAGGCGGAGGCTAACAGACTGGATGCGGAATCTTCTGCGCTGTCGTTGGAAAAACAGATGCACGAACTGGAGAATTCCTTCTCTACATTGGTAGGCATTGCACCTTCAGATATTAAACGGGGGCAGTTACTGGAACTTTCGTTCCCAGAAAAATGGTCGGTTGGAGTTCCTGTACAGTTGCTCAGTAAGCGTCCTGATGTGCGACAGGCAGAATGGCAGTTGGCTGAGGCTTTTTATGCAACCAATAAGGCCCGCTCTGCCTTTTATCCGCAGATTACCTTGAGCGGTTCTGCCGGATGGACCAATAGTTCTGGTGCTGGTATTGTTAATCCGGGCAAATGGTTGCTCACTGCGCTGGGATCGCTGGTGCAGCCGCTCTTTGATAAAGGAAATAATGTAGCCAACCTGAAGATAGCCCAAGCGAAGCAACAAGAAGCGCTGGTTGATTTCCAGCAAAAACTGCTGGATGCTGGAGCTGAAGTAAACAATGCGTTGACCCAGTGGCAGATTGCACGGAAAAGTCTGAAACTGGATCATGAGAAAGTTGAGGCTTTGAATACGGCTCTGCGCAGTACACAGCTTCTGATGACGCATGGCAGTACTAACTATCTTGAGGTACTTACTGCTCAGCAGACACTTCTAGATGCGCAGTTGTCAGAAGTTTCTGATAAATATGATGAGATAGAAGGGGTAATAAGTCTCTATCAAGTTTTAGGAGGAGGAATTCAATAACTATTTATATTATATATAGTGCGAGAGTCAAGTCTGTGATAGATTTAAGCTCTCGCACTTTTTCTGTATTCCGTGGGCGTCTTTCCCGTCTGTCTCTTGAAGAATTTGGTCATCGTAGCCAAATCTGGGAAATGAAAAGCTTCTGCAATCTGCGAAATGGGTTTTTCTGAAATTTCCAACTGCTCTATGATACTTCCTGTCAGTGCAATGCTGATATGCTCATAAACAGTTTTTTGTGTTATGCTTTTTATAGCTCTATTGAGATACTGAGGGGTAACACATAGTTGGGAAGCATACCAGTTGGCAGAATGTTCTTCCCGTATATGTGCGAGCAGAAGACCAACAAATTGCTTGAATAGAATGTGTTTGCGGCTCACTTCCATCTTTGCTCTACCTTCGTTTTCCTGCCGGATAAATTCGTTGGCTATGTCCATCATGTAGATTTGCAAAGTACAACTCATCATTTCTGTATAGAAGTGGTGGCTTTCGTCTTTTAAAGACTCCACAATGTAGCTCATTCTTTTTTGTATGCGTTCTGTCACTTCAGAAGATAATACAGATACAGGCCATGCCTTCGTGTGTAATATATACGAAGGCGGAAACGGCGCTGTATTTTTCATCAGGGAGGCGATGAACGGGGCGGTAAAAAACAGTACATACGCTTGGATATCTTCGGATATATCTCGTATTTCCAGAGAACGTCCATCTATGAAATCAGCAAAACTGTTTTTCGTCAATGGATACAGAATGCCTGTCCATTCAGCCTTTAGCTCTCCCGATAGAACGAGAATATGCACGAATAAATGATTGCCATTTTCTCCCCGAAAGACAGGCAACTCATTTTCTTTGCGTATTATTTTCCAAAGGGTAAACCCTTCGTCCATAACATAGCAGTTGTTGTTCTGCCGCCCGAATTCCAAGAAATTTATAGTTTCCATTTGTAAAATGTAAATAGGTTAGACCATAACAATCTCAAGCCATCAATACTTTGATTTTGTTATTTTCTGAATTTCTTTTTGAACCATTGGTTGAATGCCACGTAGGCACTGATTTCCTCCTGGTGCTGAGGCTCGGCAAATGTCAGTACATTGCCCGATGAATCTCCGTGCTGGTCTGGGAAGATAATCATCAGGTTGGTGCCCGAGAAGAAGCGGGTAAGCTCTTCAGGCAATCGCTCCAATGCCGACTTGTGGGAAACGGTTCCCTTGCGGGCTGTCACCACCACAAAGAGATGGTTCTTGCTCATGTGGGAGGCAAGCTGAGGCATCTCGTTCCAATGCTGCATCAGGGTGTATTCGGCTCTTACTTCCTGATGTCGGTTGGTGATGTACTCATTGATGAGTGCCAGGGTCTCCTCCCTGCCGTGGAACTGGATGCGGCAGTCCAGATTGCCTGACAGGCGCGCCAGTCGCTCTACCCAGCGGTAGAAACCCGGTTCAAATTCTGCCCTCGATGGTACTGCCACCTGTATTCGGCGAATGGTATTGAGCGGCTGCTTGATGCGAGCCATGATAATCTGACGGCTCAGACCATTGAAGAGACTCTGATGAAACTCTCCCCAGAACTTAGGCGAAACCTCCGGATGCATGTGCATGCCGATGATGATTTCGGAACACTGGAACTCGTTGAAGGCATGCTTGATGCCGTTGGCGATGTTGGCTGCAATGCGAACCTGCGTCTGCGTCATCACGTCGGTGGCTGCGGCAAGCTGACTGCAATGATCCAGCAGCTGTCGGCCCTGTTCCTGCTTGTATCGCATATCCTTGTCATCATACACTACGTTCAGGCAGACCAGTCCTCTGTTCAGCTTCTGGTTTCTCACCAGGAAGGCGAGACTCATCAGATTATCGGCATATTCCGGATACTTCACCGGTATGAGAATCTTCTCATCGCTTGCCTTCTTGGTATCCTCGGCATCTGGAAGCTCCTTGTCGCGGAGGATAATCTTTCTGGAACTCCAGTCGGTGAGCATCGAAGAGATGACGCAGGTGCAGAGAATCATCATCACCACACCATTCAGCATGTCATCGTTGACCAGATAGGTATTCGGTCCCACCAGGAGGTTCATACCCACCATCACCATGGCGATACTGCCGGCGGCATGGGCAGAAGTCAAACCGAACATCATGTGACCCGATGACAGCGGCAACCGGAATCCGAAGCAGGCGGCATAGGCTGCGATGGCTTTTCCCAAGGTTCCGAAGAACACGATGCAGAAGATGACCCAAAGGATATGACTGCCCTGGAAAAGCAGTCCCACGTTGATGAGCATGCCCACACCTATCAAAAAGTAAGGGATGAAGAGCGCATTGCCCGTAAACTCCAGTCGGTTCATCAGCGGAGACACGTGCGGGATATACCTATTTAATATCAGACCAGCGAAGAAAGCACCGAACACGCCCTCGATACCCACCATTTGCGAGAGAGCCGCACTCATGAAGAGCATCGCCATCACGAAGATAAACTGCATCACCGAATCGCTGTACCGGCGCAGAAACCATCTTGTGAGTCGCGGAATCAGGAATATCATCACTCCGCAGTAAGCTGCAAACTTAGCGGCGAAGAAAAGCCAGAAGAGAACGCCGTCGTGCTTGGAGAACGAGGCGACGAGACCCGCCAGCATGATGAGGGCTATCAGGAGCGAAAGCATGCTGGAACCCACGCTCAAGGTTACACTCGGTTTCTGCTGCAGACCATATCTGGAAACGATAGGGTAGGCTATCAGGGTATTGGAAGCCATGATGCAGCTCAGCAGAAACGATGCCCTGATGGAATAGTGCAGCAACCAGATGCTCATGCCGAAGGTGAGGAAGAAGGGAACGAAGCAGGTGAGCAGACCATAGATGATGAGCCGCGATTTGTTTTTCTTCATACCCTCCATGTCCATCTCCAGGGCGGCGAGGAACATGATGTAGTAGAGTCCCACCTTGCCGAACAGCTCGAAAGATGCATCTCGTTCCAGAATGTTCAGTCCGTATTTGCCCACGAGGATACCCGCCAGCACCATTCCGATGATATGGGGGATTCTGAGTTTACCCATGATGATAGGGGCAAAGAGGATGATGAGGAGCACTACGAAGAAGATCAGCGTAGGGTCGGTAATTGGAAAATATTCTGCAATATTCAGCATAGGCATTCTACTTATTGTTGATGATGAAAGAGGGATTCAGCATCCGCTTCATCCCTCTTCTTTTTATTTTTGAGTGCAAAATTACTAATAAATCTTGAAAGGGCAAAGTTTTTGCCCCCTTATCATTTATATGTGTAGAGATTTTTGTAATTTTGCACCCTGAAAACAAACTTAGGATAAAAAGATAAGGATAATTAACGTATGAAAAAAGGATTGTTTGCACTCGCCTTGGGTACATTTACCCTGGGCATCGCAGAATTTATTATTGAGGGAATTCTCACCGATGTGGCGCACAACATGAATGTGTCCATCCCTCAGGCTGGTCATCTCATCTCTATCTATGCACTGGGTGTATGCGCCGGTGCTTTCTCGCTGATATTGATGCATAAGTATCGCCCCAAGAATATACTCTTGTTTCTTACTTCGCTGGTGATTCTGGGAGCCATCATCGCTACGATAGCCCCTAGTTACGGGCTTCTGCTTTGTGCCCGCTTCATTCAGGGACTTCCTCATGGTGCCTATTTCGGTACGGCTACCATCGTGGCGGTGAAGATGGCAAAGGAGGGAAAGGGTACCAAGGCGGTGGCGATGATGTGTGCCGGTATGCCGTTTGCCAATCTGCTTGGTGTTCCGCTGGGCACCTTCCTAAGTCATACCATCTCCTGGCGAGTGCCTTTTCTCATATCGGTGGCGTTGGGCGTCATCACGCTCTATATGATTTACAAGTGGGTTCCTGATGTAGAGGCTCTGCCTAACAAGGGTATGAAGGCGCAGTTCCGGTTTATGCGCCATCTGGCTCCCTGGCTTATCATCGCTGCTACTTTCCTGGGCAACGGCGGTATTCTCTGCTGGTTCAGTTATATCTCTCCGCTTTTGCAGATGAACGGCGGTTTCCATGCGGCAAGTATCTCTGTGCTGATGATTCTTGCCGGTTTGGGAATGGTGGTAGGAAATCAGGTGAGTGCCTTGCTGGCAGATAGATTCAAGCCGGGCCGCTTTACCTGCTATCTGCAGTTCCTGGCTGCCGCAGCCTTGCTGTCTACCTTCTTTCTGTCGCATATCGGTTGGGTATCGGCAGCGATGATGTTTATCAGTTGTGCCTGCCTTTTCGGTATAGGTTCGCCAGAGCAGTTTCTCATTGTAAAGCACAGCGAGGGTGGCGAGATGCTAGGCGGTTGCTGCATTCAGGCAGCCTTCAATCTGGGCAATGCCCTGGGTGCCTTCTTGGGCGGAATCCCCGTGGCGATGGGATTGGGATATAATTACCCTGCGCTCATCGGTGTACCGATGGCATTGGCTGGAGCCTTCTGTCTCCTGGTGTTTCATCGTAAATACGAGTGTTCTAAAGATTGAGAAAACCTGGATTGACATGTCATTTTGCCCTGTTTCCTATGACAGAATTTGATGAAAATCAAGAAAACGGCCCTTTTTTGAAGTTTTTCCCAAAAACATTGTGTGCGTACACAAAAAGGCATTACCTTTGCACTCGAAAAGATAGATAACGAATAATTAAAGTAAAGAAAGGATAACTATTATGATGGTATTAGTAATGACACTGGCAGTTGTAGCTGCCCTTTTTGCAGAGGTTGTAAATGTCAACAAGAAGATTAGCCTCGGCAAGTAATCAAACCTTGAGAGGCATCTCCGGATGCTTCCAGGAAGTTGATTCGAAATAAGGTAAAGATTAGGATAACAGATAAATATAGAGAAAGGATAAAAGTTATGATGGTATTAGGTATGATTTTGGCAATGATCGTTGCCGGATGCGCTGAGTATGGCGCAAGAACTAATATGAAGAACTTCGCTTAACAGCCGTTCTTCTTTCAATTTGAGAGAATTTAAACAGTAGTTGCATAGATAAATAAAGGAAAGGCAGTTGTTGGCATTGGAAAGATGCCACCAGCTGCCTTTTCGTTTTTTCTCAGCTGAACTTTTTCAGTCTCGCTATTTTTTTTCGGGCTATTCCTGGCGGATTATTGGTTCCGCACCGGTTCGCCAACCTATCTTGTTCGCTTGTTGTCTCATTTTGATGAGAACATCAATGAGATGGTGAACAGGTTTTATCCTACGAGTAGTTTCATCGATTACAAGGCGGATGTGGAAGCACCGTTGCCAATGATTTATCAGAGCGGTTATCTTACCATCAAAGACTGGAATATGGATACCGATTCCTATCTCCTGGATTTCCCGAATGATGAAGTGAGAAGCGGTTTCCTGACGCTGGTCAAAGCAGCAAAGCGAAGGTAGGGTAGATTGTGTGGTAGAGACCCAGAACTATATCTACATCTTCGAGTTCAAGCGTGATGGATCGGCAGAGGAAGCCCTGAAGCAGATAGAGGATATGGGCTATGACAGGGAATATGCAGCAGATGGCAGAAAGATTTATCAGATAGGCTGCAACTTCTCGTCGAAGACGGGAACCATTGATGGGTGGAAAATGAAGTAGGTGATTTGCAAAACGGATGCTTGATGAATGATGTCAAGCATCCGTTATATCCAATAACTCATCGCCCACCAGCTGATTTCCGCTTGCACAACAGGTGGTGGGCGAGCGCATATCAGCTGTTATGCAAGCGCACAACAGCTGTTGTGCGGCTGA
>ERZ1023617.343-NODE-343-length-19625-cov-27.781758_pt1 | contig 19625 bp, 23 predicted proteins | sample MGYA00380328_ERZ1023617 | MGnify/ENA primary metagenome ERZ1023617 (study PRJEB33179, sample SAMN07448977) | human gut metagenome | biome: Human-gut; feature: Human associated habitat; material: Faeces | host: Homo sapiens | place: India: Bhopal | collected...
AAGAGGGAAAGAATAAAAAATCAGAGCCGTGACACAGTTCTGTTTACACTACCGATACAAGTTTACTATATCTGTCATAAAACACTAAAAATATTATTTTCTGAGATATATTATTATCTAAAACTTTTTTTGCGGCATTTTGCCAATAATCAGATGAAAGCATATATCCTTTAACTCGATAATCCAAGGCGTTTCTAAAGTGTACAGAACAAAACTTAGCGTCAGGATATTTGTCCTTCAACATTTTTATCGTTATATTTGTTTTCTCATCTATATCAGATGGCATTTTAAACCAATCCTGTACATCTTTAAGCCTATGAGTAAAATATTTTGGCGATATATAATGTCCTAGCATTAAAGTATTATCATTAACCTTTAATGCTCCCTCTTCTACATCACTTCGACTATCGATAGTTATGTTTTCCTTGTAAACAGAATAACCATCCGGCACTTCTTGTACAGTTTCTTTTGCAATATCTGCAAATATTGAAGTTAAGGTGTTGCCATATTTTTTATCAGTGTCATTCTTGAGGAATTGATTATTATATTCTCCCAGTATTTTAAAGTCATAGCCTTTATCTAAGGCTATAGATTTTACAGAAGCATAGGCAAACATCTGATTGCCTAATTGATCGCTTAGTTTACATATAATCATAATTTTATCTTATTATGTTTTTCAATTTATGAAGAAAAGAATATACATTAGTAGGCTTTATTGGCAGAAACATAAACCATCCGAATAAGACGGATTGTAGTTTACGTGAATTTCGCAATATATAAGCGATCTTTCGGTTTTTATTACAAAAGATATTTACATCAGCCAAAACATCCTTGTCCATATTCTGCGAAGCTTCAAATAAAGCCAAAACGATATCACTTAAACATGTACAAACAAGTTTTATATCATTATGATGAACCTTTGAATTCAAAAATAGAGAATAACTATTAATGATCTTCATCATATCATAAACCCTCTTAGGATTTTTAATCTGAGTTATTGACCCTTCTCTTTGTAAATAATGATACAAAGGTTTATGGCAAATCCTCATACTAATAGCACTATAAACCACTCTCGGCATCAATTCATAATCCTCGTGCAAAATACCTTCATAGAAATCAAAATGGTTTTCATTCCAAAAAGTTCTCCTTATGATATAAACAGCAGCCATAAATGCAGGATGCAGCCCCATCAATTGTTTACCGCTACCCGTATTAATACTTATATCTGTATCACTTACAGATTCGCTATCCGTTTTATTAAAAAAAAGCGTGGACGTATATATAGCATCGGGATTATCCTTTAGTAAATCCAATAAACACTTGATACTATCAGTTTCTATCCAATCATCCGAATCGATACACCAAAAATATTGTCCTACCGAATTCTTAATACCATAATTGCGAGCAGAACTTAAACCTCCATTGGGTTTCTCCAAAAGATGAAAATTCTTTAGATTTTCAAAATCTACACAGTTTTTTAATACATCTACACTTCTATCTTTTGTTCCGTCATTTACAAAAATCACTTCATATAAATCCGGAGAACAGGTTTGTGCCAATAAGCTTTCCGCACATTTACGTATGTAATGTTCGACATTGTATATAGGAACAATAACTGATAGTTTTATTTTATCCGTATTGTTATTTATAATATTTTCGTCCATGAAGTTGAGCTATAATATTAACAAAAAAATCTTTTATGAAAACAGGCATACAAGATCTGACGATTATAAATATCAATTTATCCGTATTACCTATATCCATTTTATCTAATTTCACATTCTTTGCATCATTGAGTATTCTATAACGCAGATATCGTTCCAAACGATATTTCTTATAATATGCATAACGAATATATGAAATTTTATATTTCATAAAATCTGACCTAAACCACTCTGCATATTGAGCACTAGGATGTTTCTCTACTAAGGAATTGCGTAAATTCAAAATAGTGTCATTAGACGTATTAAGTTCATCATAAGACCTTAATCTTGTCATGAGAGAACCTTCTGTTTCTACATAATTATAATATGCTACATTCCTATATTCAATTGAGTTTGCAGCATTCAAAAATGTCAATGTAAAAATCATGTCCTCGCGTAATGATATTCCTATAGGAAAATGTATTTTATTATTGCGAATTATGGAAGCCTTGAACATCTTATTGATTGTCCATCCCATCAAGTCTCCCTTTTCTATAGAATATGCTTTGTCTATAAACGAGCCTTCAATGTTTCTTTCTAATAAAAATTGTTTTTTGCAAGAGTTAGAACATCTATATATTCCCTGGAAAATAACATCTCCTAATTTACCTTCGAAATAAGAAGAAAGATATTGAGGGGAAACCCAATCATCACTATCAATAAAAGTAATCCAATCTCCTATAGAAACATCGATACCCTTATTACGTGCAGCACTTACTCCCATATTTTTCTGAGAATACACAAAGAACCTCTGATCGGAAGCTGCAAATTTATTACATATAGACAAAGAAGAATCAGTAGCACCATCTACTATTAGCAGGCATTCAAAATTATTCCAAGTCTGTTGTTGTATACTTTCCAGACATTTGACCAATGTTTTTTCCGCATTATACACTGGCACTATAATGGAAACCTTATCCATATATATAACTTTTAAGTTTTACTATTATCATTTCTATCTTCCATCTTAAGCGTAGATATCTGATATCCTTAAACTGCATTAGGCGTAACATATCCTTCATTGCTTTTTTTTCTTTCTCATTAAGCAACATACGGTTATCCCATAAAGAATATACCAGAAATCCATATTTAAGACCCATACATACGCCATGCATCTTATCTTCGATATCATAAGATTCTATAATTGCAATATGTTGAAACGTGATCTTAATTCTCTCACGTGGATTCTTATAAAATTTATTCATAGCAGAATTACCATGAATATAATAATTATAATATCCGATACCACATAAAGCATAACTTTTTATGTTATGGAATATCGAAGAAAAGAACAAGAAATCTTCAGAAATTGCAACGCCTGGAATAAAGCGTGATGTACCAATGAGACGCCTTGCTATAAGTTTATCCCATAATGCTCTTTGCGGTTTATTAACCCAAAGGAATGCGATGTCATCCCAATTATCATATATCTGATTCTTTACTTCATATGATTCTACATCATTTTGACTTATGCATTTATATGTTTTCTGCAAAACATCCACATCTTCAAATTGAGTAGGTACAGTTAAGAAATCTCTTGATATTGTGTCATCTGAATCCACAAAGCAGACGTAATCTCCTGTTACCAAATCTAAAGCTGTGTTTCTTGCTACACTTACACCTTCATTCTTCTTATGGATAACATGGAAACGTTTATCTGCTGAAGCATACTTATCGCAAATGTCAGGCGATTTATCAGAACTACCATCATCTACTATAAAAACTTCAAAATTTTGATTATCAGATGATAAGATACTATCAAGACATTTAGACAAATATGCTTCGGCATTATAAACTGGAACTATTATTGAAACATTCACCATACAGTTTATTTTAAGCTATCAACAAGATAGTCCATTGCATAAGCACGCATGTCTTCAATCCTTTTGTTTACAGGATTGAAATCTATAGGGGCCATTATGTTCTTATTATTCTTCAAATCATCTATCATTTGGTATCTATCCATCAATCCCATTTGTTCTAAGATGGCAGTCGCACGGTCATCATCAGGATTATGCATTCCGACCCAATTGTAAGACCAGAAATTTCTATTAAACAAAGAAGAGAACAGGGTGCCGTGGAAAGACTGTGTCAATACTAAAGACGCATTCTTCATTAATCCCAAGAATGCCAACGGACCTGTATAATCATATCTCTTAATACCACATCTGTCAAGATGATGTATAGCATGAGACTTTAAGTCTATGGTATATACAGGCATTCCGGTTTCTTGGGATATTCGCTGAATTATTCTGTTTGTTTCTGGACGGTCATAATAAAAAGCATAATTGAAAATGAATTTTCCTGGAATTTCAGGAACAGGTAGAGCCTTGCACCATTCTTCAGGAGAAAGCAACAACGTTGGATCAGCAACGATTTTCACTTCTCTTCCGGACAATTCTTCCAACCACATTTTGCCATGTGGCTCTCTAACGGAAAGCGAAGAGAACTCTTTTAGAAATTGACGATACTCTTCAAGATTATCTGCCTTCTTAAGAATGTTAGTACCGCCAAGACTTGGAGAATATGCCACTTTCTTGACATCATGAGTAAAATTCAGATAGAACTCTTTTCCTGCATCTGCACAACAAACATTCCAAACTTGATCTCCTCCTGCTATTATAACATCGTATTGACTTGCTATCTTGGCAAGATCTTCTTTTGTACGATAATCTCCATCGGACAGCGCAAGGTATTTATCAGAGAAACCTTGGTATTCACGAGCTGATTCTTTAAAAGTCTTAAGATGCAATAATGTGTTAATATTTCTCTTTATAGAGCCTCTTCCTAAGCGATGATCAAAAAGACCATACATGTTTCGAGACACATCATTGGCATAATTGATTAACTCACACTCATAATTTAGCTTTTTTGCTATGACATATTGCAAAGCAAAAGCCTGAAGCATTGACCCACAATTATGGGATGCTGAAAATGTTAGAATTCCTACTTTCATATTGTCTGTTTTTTTACAAATAATGCAACATAAGTGATATAGATTATAACCCAGGGAGCTATACCAATATAGCTTTCAGAGCTTAAACCAATAATCACAATATCAAGAATTATTATTAATCTGTTTATACTGCTAATTTCATTAAAATAATAATACAAATCCTTATATTGAAATAGCATAAGGGGTAATGCTACTATAATTCCTCTATTAAGTATCAATGATATTGGAGTACTCTCAATGTAAGAAAACTCATTTGATTTAAAAACAGTCGCTATTTTGTTTATACCAAACAACCATTCGTTTATATCCATACTTAATACATAATCGTATAAGTAGAAACGAGTCATAGCACTTCCATCATTAAGATTTCTTGTATCTTGCACAAAGAGTTTTCCTCCAAGCTCACTTGTTGAAAGATATCCAAATAAATAAATAACAGCAAATAGCGCCAATACGCCCACCAATGGTTTATGTATAAGAAAATATAAAACCTGTTTTCGTTGAATAAAACCTAATAATGCCAAACATAATAAAGTGCTAATAATTGCAGCACGGCCATTGAACGTAAACAAAACAATAAAACCAATACAAACAAATAGCACTTTATATATGCTACGTAAAGGGCTCATTACTGCCAACAATATAATAACACTTACAATTGAAGCATTATGTAAAGGATGTCCCCATATACCAGAAGATCTAAATCGCCCATATTCTTCTATGGAAAAAAACAAATTATTTTGAGTGAAGTATTCGAATATACACAATGAGGCTTCGAAAGCAATAAGCGCAAATATAAGAAATCGAATGTACTTGTATTTAGGTAATACATAACAACAAAACATAGGTATCAACATGTAGCATAACAATGTCACACTAGAATTACCTGAATCACGTTGAAATATTACAGTCATAAAAACATATGATGCAATAGTTAAGATTATCCATTTATTGTCAATGCTTAAAGAATACTGACGTTTATACAATAAACAAAAGATGAATACAGGAACGATGCTTAAATAATGATTATAATAAACCGGTGGGTTTTCACCGTTGAACAAGCAACAATTACCATATACCATTATAAAAAAACATAGATATACAAAAAGTGTTCTCATAAAAGAAAAATATTATCTTCCACCATTAAGAATTCTCCATAGTCTAAAACTTCTTGATTTTACAAGATTTCCTATTCCTACAGACACCAATAATAAAAAGACAACACTTATAATATATATCAAAAAATTATAAGGAAGTTTTTTTACAATTGGGAATAAAAAGAATAAAATAAGACTATGAGAACAATAGATAAAAAGTGTGTAGTTCTTTATTTTAAACAAAATGGGGGGGGTAAAATCAAACCTTCCCATAATTGCAAGAAATAAGACAGGAGCTGATATCCTATAAATATAATATACTGGTATTGTTCTGTCTATTATATCATTAAATGATATACAAATAAATACTAATATTAAAATCCCAAAACATGAAACATATAAAGAATTTATATCTCGAAATACTTTAAGAATATAACTCCACCATATACTACAATAACATCCAAAGATCAATACTGGTAACCAGAAAATGATATTGGAATAACTCAGAGTATGGCAAAAACATACAGACAAAGGTATTAACACAAAAGAGAACTTTGTTGTTCTCACTATATATCCAATTATTGGAGCTAAAAGCACAAACTCAAAAAGAGAGGTTAAATACCATAAAGGAGGATTTCCTTTTGCAAAGCATATATAAACAAGAACATCTTTCAACGAACTTATATCACATGGCAAAATTTCATGCTTTAACATTGCTTTACTCGTGAAAATCAGAAAACCCAAAGAACTGAAGATTAAATATGGTACTAATAATGAGAATATTCTCTTTTTTATTCCTTTTTTATATGAAGTTATTGGATTATTCCAATCAAATTTCTCGAAATAAAGGTAAGATGATATAGCGAAAAAAACGGGAACTGCAATATCAGATAGAGTACCTATAATATTATAAACTCCATTATACTCATAACGAGCATGTAAGCAAACTATAAGTATTGTACAAAGAATATTTGCACTTACAATTTTTCTTGATATAGTATCTGTCATATGTTTAAAATTTCTTTATTATACCCATTGCTTTCTTATTTATCATACATCGTTCTTGACCATCCATACCTAAACAATAAATAAAAGTTAAGGTTAATAACAAAGATAAGAAGCCAAATAATAAGAATGATACAAAATTATGCTCAAAAATTGCATATATATTATACTGTATAACGAAAGATACAAATGAAACTAAAGTAATCGGACATAAAACGTTCTTGAGATACATTTTTAATGGAATCTGTACTTGTTTCTTTGCAAAAATTAGTTTTATGAATAAAGCAATTATCGTCATTAACAATTGACTATAGAAAACCATGTTAGGATTAGTGTCAAATAATAATGCTACGTATCCAACAGGCAATACAAAAAGCATAAAGGAGCCATTGACTAACTGATATAGACGTATTTTCCCTGATGAATGTATAGCTGTATTCAAAGGCGTGGAGAGACTGTCAACCATTGTAATAACTAACATGATTTTAACAAAACCTGCGGCATGTAATGGTGGGGTCTTTAACCATAACTCAAGAATCTGATCTGTCATTATAAGTACAGGTAATGACAATAGAAAAACCATCAGAAAAGAAAATTTTGCTGCTCTACATACTAATGTATGCATATAATATAAATCATTTGAAGCATAACTCTTTGTGATTTGAGGATTGATTGCAGTTTGGAAATTATTTGCAAATTGCTGAACTGCTCCTTGTACTTGAACGGCAATTCCACGAGCTGCATTAACTACAGGGCCGAAAAATACATTCAGTAACATATTTAAGCCCTGTGTCACACCCATCAAGGCTAAATTTCCAATCAAACTCCAACTTGCAAAAGATCCCATTTCTCTAATCTTTTCTACATTCCAAATCCACTTGAACTTAGTTTCAGCAAAGTGTCTGTTACTATATGACGAATAAACAAAACGTATTGCTATGCTTACAGCCAACAACATTATGGTATAGGATATCAATTTATCAATGGGTGAAATATATAATAAATATACGATTAATAATTTCAAAGCAGCTTCTAATAGACTGATATAAGCAAATGCTCCCATTTTCTCATGAGCAATAATTGCTGCATTATATGGTACACTTATGATATTGACAAACATAACAAGAATAGAACATTGAAAAACCCACATTGCGGCATTCATTCTATCTGTCGGTATTACCATTTTCTCATACATGAACCATAGACCTACAGTTTCTGAGAGTATTACAATAACAGTAGCTATTATAAAATGAATTATCAATGCTGTACTAAAGGTGATACTCAAAGCTTCTTCGTCATTTTTAGCTAAATCAAAATTCATAAACCGCTGTGTTGCTCCAGCCATTGCACTATTCAAAAATGCAAACATTGACACAACACCACCAACGACATTATAAATTCCATAATCCTCAACTCCTAATGTCTGAAGAATAACTCTACTTGTAAACAAACTTATTACAAGTAAAAAAATCATTCTAAAATATAGAAGTAAAGTATTTTTCGCTATTCGCTTGTTATTTTCTGATGTTTGATTTGACATTAATAATTTGTGTTTTATAAAGATGTTTTATGCATTCTCTACTGCCTTTAAGAATAGTCTTGCTTGTTCTATAGTACATTCAAGATCTTGTTCTGAGATTTTCTCAGAAGTATATCCATCGTGGGATATATCATTTCTCATATTATGAAACCGTTTCCAATTTGAAAAATAGATAGATATCGGACCGAGCTCTTTCTTTTTCTCCTTTTGAATATGATTATAATATGACTCTATTTTGCTTAGTGACTTATCCTGACTTTTGTCCTGAGCTATGTCCTTAAGGATAGATTCTATATATGAGTATATTTGAACCACCATTGACTGAAGAAAATTTCGCTCCATATCGTCAGGTATAGAACAATTGAAAAGATTGAGATAATACTGTTCTCTTTCATGTTTAATCAGAGGATCTCCATCTGATTCTTCTTCTGCCAGTTTAGAGATATTAACTTCAAATGAAGCTCTCATATCGTTAACGGTTTTAATGACTGAAGAGAGAAGATAATGGAGACATCTCGCCTGTTCATGAATTATCCACTCTCTATTTGTCATTCCTTTTGCAAATGCCATAATTATATATTGTTTATTTTTATTGATTCTTGTTGTACAGTAAACTTCACAACCACTCGTTAAAGTGGTCTAATCATTCTTGGAATTAATAGTAAAGTTGTCTGGTAAGAGACATGCCAGAATGAAACTGACTTGATTTGTATATGTGCTACAACGATACCACCATCATAAAGAGCATACGAAAGTAAAGAAGCAAAGTATTCTTAGCTATCCGCTTGTTGTCTGATGATTGATTTGATATTAAATATATGTTTTACGTTTTAATTGTTTTATATGTATGTATTGCGTTAAGCTTGCACAAAGCAACGAACTTAAAAATGTGTTTACGATTGACAGAAATGTATTCCAAAGTCATCCACTCCCAACGCATTCAATATGACACGGCTCGTATACAACGACACCACCATAATAAAGAGCATTCGGAAGTAAAGAAGCAAAGTATTCTTAGCTATCCGCTTGTTGTTATCTGATGATTTGAGACATAAAATATATGTTTTACGTTTTGGCTTGTTTATGTCAGACATATCAGAAACATATCTCTAAATAAATATAACTTAACGAGAAGGTTTGACAATTCTAAGCCATGCTGTCATGTCTTTATAATTAAGATTGTATTGCGAACAATATGTTTTAAGATTGTTATTCTTTCCTGCTGTCTTTTTCCATTTCTTGTAATCGTTGTATTCTTTAGAAAAGTCCATTGTGTTTTTATGCTTGGATTCATATTGTACAAGGAGATTCTCTACATTAATTGAAGATATGTTATCATCAAACTGATTAAGAGAATCATCTTTACGCTTATTTTTTAAAGTATTAATGTGATATTTAAGCCAAGAAATAAGCAGTTGCCAATGCGTAGGTGAAGCTACAGACAAAAGCTGATTATTAAGAACCTGATAAAACGAAGTTAATGTTGGATCCTCATTTGTTCTAAATTTTAAATCAGTCCAAGCTTCCAAATAGATATCGTCAACTAGAGATTTATCTTTATTTCTTATTCCTAACATAGATTTCTTGTAACGCTCATATTCTTCCGCAACATGATACTTTAAATAGCCCTTATATATGCTTGAAAATATCCAATAGATATATAGTTGATGTATAATCGGTAGTAGAATAATGGCAACTAACAAAATACATTTGTTATTAAAAATGAAAATACATATTTCATTACTTTCAAAGAAACTTAATTGTACTATTTTTAATGTTATGTATATCGAAGCATAAACAAGCACACACCCAACAGTCCAACTCCAATTTTTTAAAATATATTTTGAACAAATCAAAGTTAAAGCAACTAATAATGTACATGACAATATCGGTACATAATGCTGAATAGAAATACTATTGGAATCATTCTCAAATCCCATGAAAATCAGATAGTAAATGCATAAAATCAAAACTATGAAACCACGATAATGAGCAAGATTTTGGACAATTTCATACTTATGTTTTATTTCATCCATTAGATGATCTTGAATGAAACTACTTCCAGAGAAATTATATTCTTTCAAAAGTGAATCCATTTCCTTATAATATTTAGGTGTCCAAAAATTACTACAGAAATCATTATTAACTGCCATGGTTACATAAATAGCAGCAAAAAATTCAACAAAGGAACTGAAATCTGATATCATAGGCTATAACCTTTAAAGAGTTCAATTATCTGCTGTTGGATATCATAATTGATTTCTTTTTCATCTTCACCTTTGACATTAATGTCATGATCTTGCCCATTTTCATCTTTTATATATCCTGCTTTTAATTTTGATTGGTAATGTGGATAATCGGCTCCCTTGGAATCATTATTCCTCCAGTTTAATGGACGAAGATTTATCAAGTCATCAATTTTATCTTGTGGAACATCCATACTTTGTAACTTTGACTCTGGATAAATATGATCTACTTCCCATCCAAAGGAACTTGTTCTATCATTGTATAATTCTCTTATTATCCATGCACCACATGCATCTTTACGTACAAAGTCAGGATTGTATTTATCAACTTTTAATCCCTTTTCCCATATCTTATCTAGTTGTTCTTTTGTATATTTTGTCATAATATTCAAATGTTATCTATTCTTTTAATTGTATTTATTCTAACATTCAATATAGGGTATTATCATTTTCATGATACTATTTAATTTACTTGCCCCTAGCGATATCAAAATCAAACATACTTTTATCATCATTCAATTGGTCAGGATCAGGATCTTTTATTTCATCCCACCCCAGTTGTGCGATATCGGTTCCTCCTTTACTTCGTGGAACATTTTCATAATTCATTCCTTCTTCCAGTAATAATGCTCCAAGATTTGATAATGTATAACTGTTTTCAGATTCAGAATCTAATATTGACAATTTTAACGCTCCTGTTGCATATAATAGTTCTGTATCTCCAGATTCATCATAATAAGGATTTTGATATTTTTTCAACTCATTCAAATCAACATAAGGAATTCTTTCTAACATTGATGAAAGTCTAAAAAAATCATGTATTGTAATCCTGTTTTCGGTTTTAGCTCGAACTAAGTTTGCTAATATCTCTGCTTTATTAACATTGTCTATTCGATTAATCAGATTAGTTATCACATTTCCAGAATTATCCTGCGCTTTTTCTGAAACCTCTTCCAAAAACGCAGAAATGTCTTTGGGCAGAAGATCTTGTATACCATAAATCAATGCAAGAAACTTCCTATAGAAATCTATCTCTAAGAATGATTGTCGTGCATACTTAATTTGTTGTATTTCTGCAGCTATTCCTCCTCCAATTACAGGAATATAATTAAACACCCCTATAATTGCATCTTTAGTTTCATTTCTTATATCTATTCGTTTAATCTTTTTAAGATCTTTAGATTCCAGAACTTCTTTAACTATTATTGGCAAATTCAACATAATTCATTTATTTTTAGGTAACTATTATATATATGCTTGTACTCAATAAAGGATTTCGCCTTTTTTAAAGAACATCATCAATTGTATTGATACATTTCTCAAATGTGACATAGTGAATCACCCTATTATCAAATCTAAGATTTCATCTCTCATTCCTTCTACCTTTTTCTTCAAATCACCAAGGTCTTGCGGTTGATCTACATGCACATGAGAATATATGGTTTTAATTTCAGATTTATTATTTTTGTAATCATATGAACATGTATAAACGTCTCTGTTCTCTCTAATGTTAAACCAAGTTTGTTTATAAATTTCGAAGAATAATGGTAATAATAATTGTATGACAGCAATACCAGACATTGATTCTATTAAAGCAGTGAATACAAATGATAAGGAATGTGATGATATTAATTTGAAACAAGCTAACAAACGTACAAATGAAACATTAGTTGGTATGGTTCTCATTTCATTTCTCCAATTTGGTTTAATATAAGTATCAATATCTATATCCATGAAATCTTTACATTGACGAACTGACATCAAAGAAATACTCTTGTCTAAAGACACAATCTGTTCATCAGTAGGATAAGCCGTAAGATGACCTTTTATTAACGACAACTCTGACACGCCGATAAGTTGTATGATGTGTTCTCTTACCTGCATCTGAGCCGCTTCTGTTATAGAGAAACAGAATGGCGTAGAACTCATGAACTTATTCATGTACCCATCATAATTGGCATTTATACCATAGAAATGATGAAACAGATGTCTTGTTATGTCATAATCCATAACAAGGATTATCTTATCAAAACCAAACTTGTTTTCATTATGACAATCTTCATAATAAGGGTTGTCAATTTGAGATGACAAAACGTTCATGATTCTGAAAAGATGGGCAGGATCCAAACGGTCTAAATCTTCTACTATCAAGACCTTCTTCCCCATTATATGTTGTAATGTATTTTGAATTAGCATCGTAAAGGCATCACACTCGCTTATGCTTCCTTTTTTGCCATAAAAACCGTTTAAATAATCATCGGCAATATTAACATCATTCTGTTCCTGATACTTTTCATAGACACTTTTTACACAACTGGCCAATGTCTTAATTTTTTCAACCGCATTTCCTAAGGCTGGTACTGGAGCTATGCATGCAATGAACTGTAAAAGTTTAAGTAACGATTCCTTGTTGAATATGGCATCAAAAAGCTTTACGTCAGCTGTTTCATAATCTATTATCTTATCATCCTTGATTAACTGAAACAGAATGTCACGTTTGATGTATTCTATGATGTCCTTATTATCTTCTACAACATAATTGACAGGATGTAGGGTTATGAAATAGTAATCACCTTTCTTAAAGTCGAAGCTTTTTATGAACTCGTTAAGGAAATAAGATTTTCCATCTCCAAACATAGCCGAGAAAATCATACGACTTTCCTTCTCAAAGACTTGCTTAAAGTCTGTAATATATTGAGAAATATCTATCTTTTCCATTTCTTATGATTTAGACTTATTCGTTGAGCTTTTTACTATCGCGCAACCTCTGCTTAATTCCATCCAACGTTATGTCAGCCCAATATTCATAGTTGTTCTTCATCTCCTCTTTCTCTTCATTAGAAAAAGCTGAGTGTTCGATGTAGTTTTTCACACTTTCAACTGCAACCTTCTTGAGAGCATCAAGATATGAACTCTTAATTTGACCAGTAATAAGAGACTCTGTTATCTTGGCATAAAAATAACCTTCAAGATATGCAGTACATATGTCTTTAGCTTCTATCATTTTCATTTCAGATTTGATAATTAGTCGTTGTTACCTAACCCATAACCTAATGATTAGCTATCATTGATTAGTAATTACTTGGCAAAGGTGCGTTGTGGTCTCCCGCAGATAGAACGGATTCACACAGAGCTATTTACTTAGTAATCAAATCTTCACTGCTGTATATAATTCGATGTTTTAAATTCAGCAGCGAAGAAACTTATTTCTAATTTAAGCCCTAATTTGAGTGCTTACTATATATCATGATGAGAGTTTCATTCTTCTATACGGATTTTATCTATTGCCAATACGACATTATTGAGAAATACTATAACTTCTTCTACATCCGTTCTCTCAATTTCTGACTTTTTCATAGACACCAAGTTCTCTATATCAGCCTCATGAGCTATTTTATTCCTGCGTAAAATAATCAGCCCCAAATTAGTTTTAACGTCTTCTGTTGACATTCCTATCAGCTTTCCTACCTTAGACCATATGTTTTTCATGTTTACCATACTTAAAGCAAACTCTACACTTTTGGGAGATTGATAGCTATCTTTAGATAAAATCTTCTTTACGGAGACATTGTATATACTTTCTCTTAACATAGCATCAGAAGTAGCCAACAATTCTTTCACGGTAGACATTGGTATGCAAAAATCAGCAAAGTTTTTACTTTCAGTTCTATTCCCGGAAAACATATCTGACATTCCTTGCAAAACCACATCGTGTATATAGCAATCAAATGCGCTCACAATAAGTACATATTCGGAACGCAATATATCGCTTATATCCATTGCTGAGACTATTTTTACCAACTGCTCATGCAACCAATGCATTCGCTTGATATTTTGCAGATTTGTATTCCAAGTATTTTTAGGATTCCTCATCTGAAGTCATTAAAATAATCTTATCTGCAATTAATTCAAAAAGTGCCTTAAACCATCCAAGAGTCTTTCTTTGCCCCTCTTGCATACCGTTATTACTCAATTCAAAAATTGGTATTGATTGGTCATTAGACATTGCAATAAGTTTGTTGAAATTTGATACTTCTGCAATACAATATTTCTGTAGTTCTCTATGTTGACTCTTTAGATTACTATTCAAATTCTGAGCATCAACATATTTTTTATCAGGCAAGAGCATTCCCTCACTTTGCAAATTAGGAACTAATTCTTGGTTTATCACATCAGAGATTTTATCCATCAACTCTGCAAAAGCCTTTGTCGGCTTGCCTTTTGACAGATTGAAGTCATTAATCGTGTAGCCTAGAAATTTTGGAGTGTTCATAGGAAGAGGATACTCTGCATCCTTAAAAAGAGTTCTTGCATTTTTTGCCCATTTTTCCCAATTTGGCAAAATCCGAGATAAGGATTTGATGGCCATATATGAGAATATGTCAGGCGAAGTTGGAACAAAGAAATAGTCTGATGTTATCAATAAATCCTGATTGATGGAACTGAGACTTGGATTCATATCAATAATAATATACTCTATATTATATCGACTTGCAACTTTATCAAACAAGTAATTAAACGAGCCTGGAAGATTCTCTAAAGCACCTACCGAATCTGTAAGTTGAAAGGAAAGACCTAATTGTACTTCACACTCAGACAAATCTAAGTTACCAGGAAGTAAATACAAATTGCTATTATGTTGTATTTGTATGCAATCAATTGCATCTATCAGTCTCGGTTTTGACTTAAAAGCTGGCTCTAAAGCATCCTTTATGTTGTTTTTGTTCTCTGACATATAGAACTCATTGAACTTCTCATTTCCTAAAGAATACAAACTAAGATTGCACTGACTATCAGCATCAACCAAAAGAACCTTTTTGCCTTTTTGAGCAAGTTTCCAACCTATATTAAATGCCGTTGTTGTTTTACTTACTCCACCTTTATGATTAAAAATGGCTATTTTTTTCATTTTTCAATATATTATGTGCTTTGTTATTATGGAATCTCTATTTATTAAAATGGAAGGTCATTCACATCTGTTATAGTTGCAATGTATCTAACAATTTGAGGTATATTATAATGTGAGAAATGACCATTCAATTTCTTTAATATTTCAGGATCAACCAACACCTCATTTTCATTTGTATGTGATTGTACATACTTCCAGAAATCAATATCTGTATTTGGTATCTGTTCTATCAGTTTCAACCATTTACAAGCATCTTCCTTATTACTCGAAGACAGAAGTAGACCTGTCAAGCATGATAAATATTTGGAACGAGTATTGGGATTGTCGCAAAGAATATTGAAGATTTCCTTAGCCACCTCATTAGGGTATATTCCTTTTATTTTTACTCCTTGATATTCACCAAGGAAACCATAAGGGTCACCATCTGGCAAAAGTGGCAATACTGTTATACTTCTGCCTAAAGCTACTCCTACTTCCTGGTCACACCATTTACTCTCATGGAATCCTTCATACATCATGACAGACATACAATCCATCGAATTAAGTGCTTTCTCTATTTCCTTCAACCACTTCTTAGATGGCTTTATATCCTCATGAGCAACAAATGATGTTATTCCATACTCTTCCAAGGCTGTTTTTAAAGAACTGGCTTGTACCTTCTTTGGTGTTATATGACTAATGAATAATTCAGGCTAAAGATTCTATTTTTTTTGTCCGTCCTTGGAAGGTGGGGGAGGCGGAGCTGGTGTATACTTAAAAGTTGGCAATTTTGCCTCATTCAATATATTCTTTGAAGAATTACTTCCACGATTTCTTTTATCACTCATAACATTTATTTTTTATATTCAACATTATAATTTTGTTTTAGATAATGTGCAGTATCTTGATTTGCCTTTTGCTCATCACCATCAGTAAAGCTAAAAGAACTATCTGCATTGAAAAAGCATATATCTTCCGCCTCTTTCCTTAAGGCAAAATACTTGGTTGAAAGTTCTTCCTCTTGTGCCGCACCATAATCTATCTCATAAAAGAGCATTTCAAAACGGAGGTTTACCGCTTGAAGTTTTTTGCTTTTTTCATTCAATTCCCTTATATACCTTGAATAAGGAAAGTAAGGTTTAACTGTTTGAATAACTTGTGACAAAGCTATAATTGCTCCCCAAACATACGGAATTTCTTTCCAAATTGCCCATGCGGCAATACTGCCTGAAGAAGCTAAAGCCAATATGATATTTATACACCTATCTATCTTTTGGAAACGCTGTATCGCATAACCCATAACAGAGGCTTTAAAATAATAGTCAGTAAGGCTATTCCACACCATATTTCTAATCATGTTCATAAGTTATCGTATTTATTATTTTTCATCATACTTCTTCAAATTCAAATTCTTCGTTTCTTCCTCCAATTGATAGAACAAAGAAGATAGAGACATGCATAACCTGATGGATTAAAACGATGGGCACCGAGCAAATTTTCTAATTTGTCTGACAGTAGGAGCATACTCTAAGTCAAGAGACTCATATATTGCAGAGAAATTGAACACCTCTTTAGACTGATCTTCAGAATATGGAACAATACCATTATTGATTTTCTCATGTTCTTTCTGTAGTTTTAAGCCTTGACGTAGCTCATTCAAAGTTTTAAAATAGTCAGTGGCTTTGGTCTTTGAGTCATCATCAGTAAACTTTTGCTTATCAGGATGCCATTCAGCCATCTGCTGTTGCAAGGCAGACATAATTTCTGTATCAGGAGAACCTTCTAGCAACCCGAATAAAGACAAGCACTTACTTCTATAGTCAGAGAAGTATTATTACTCATCGTATGTTAGTACTCTATTTATGTTAGTACTCAATTTAGGGCATAGCCCTTTGTCTAGGCACTTTTACAAGTGCCTACATATTGAGATGTTAACATTGGATAAATTCTTCACGCATCACACATCGAAGGTATAGTCTGAATCAGATATATTCCGTTCGTGATGAATGTAGAAGATTTTTTGTAAGTCATTGTTTGAAGTCCTTTCGATAAAATGCTTATGTTCAAGCTCCAATATTAGGTATTCTACGAGACTCCGGCGAATAGTGTTGTATGCTCCCCAAAACAAAATAGGCAGATAACCTTTTTGCAATTGTTTATCGACAAGAGATACGACATCTGATTCTGTAAAATAATAATACGGATAGCTTCCCCTTGTTTTTATTATATGTAACTTAACCTTTAGGTCAGGATCCATCAACGTCATGCCTATTATAGAGTTGGCGAAACTCTTCACGATAATATTTCGTCCCAAACGCATAAGCCATACTACTGTAATGATTATCAGGATTAGATTTCCTATTTTTCCTGTCACACCCAGACTTGCTATCAAGCTCTGACACTTATCATTAAAAGTAGATATTGTTAACAATGTAGCGGAGAGACCTATAAAATTCCCAAACTTTTTGGGTTTGTAGATATCCGTCAAGTTCTCCTTTGCTATGTCTGCCGACTGCGCTATCAAATCATCATATTGCTTCCGGACTTTTTCAAGAGAAATGTTTTTCTCTTTAAGCTCCACTTCCAACCACTTGATTTTATCCTTCAGCTTCAGTATCTCTATTTCCTGCGAAGTGCTTTTAATGATTGATTCATATTTCGAAGCTTCACCTGTGTCGTTCGTCTTCACCAGTTGGTTTGACGCTCTTTGCATTTCCAGATAAGAAAAGAATTCATCTCGCAACGGGCTTAACACTTTGAAGCGCTCTTCTGCAATCTTTTGTGCCTCTCTATCAGAGAACTTGTCAGGATGATTTTCTATAAGGGTTTTACATAAAAACTCATACAGCGCTAAATCATCTACAGCGTCGCTTATCCCGAGCTCTTTTTTGACTCTTGTAACGATATTTTCCTTTATCTCGTTTCCCATAATATCAATATTCTCCAGCTACTGCAGAATAGTCAACTTTTCAATTTCATCTTTTGACAAATCTGTCATATTTATGATGATATCAATATCCATACCAGCGGCTAACATCTTCTTTGCAATCTCAATATTGCGTTGTTCTCTTCCTTCTTCACGTCCTTCTTCCTTTGCAGTGTCCAGCGAATTCTTGATGTCGCGATACGCCTTGAGACTATCCTCGTATTCACGCAACTCTGTAGGGGTGAAGCGGGCTACGGAAGCAGCAGCAAAGAGTTTGGAGAATATCTTTTCGCGTAGAGCGGCAGGGCGGTTGTCAAGGCGCGATAGATTCTTAAGCACGTACATCCACTTGTCTGACAAAGACGTGAGCTCCTCATCGGTCTTGTCAAATCGTCCTACTTCTACATACTTAAACATCAGTTTGGTGTTAAACACCTTATTGGTCTTCGTATCCATCAAGGCTATTGTGTGGATTGTGTCTGAACTGTCGAAAGCCTCATCGCTCATCTTATAATTGAGCAAGGCGACGACATACACCTTCTTCAGACAGAAGTTCCAGTCAGAACCTTTAGGAGCTTGCTCTCTGATGGGAAAGGTGGAGTAGAAAAGCGAACGGTCTTTGAAGTATGTCTGGTAGGCATTCTGCATCTCCACTATGAACTTCTCACCTTTCTCGTTCTCACAATAAACGTCGAATATGGCCTTGCGTTCTGTATATACATCGCCCACATTCTCGCTGTTGAGATACTTCACGTCCTTTATCACTTCCTCACCATCAAAAAGAGAATTGAGGAAGTTGATAAGCAACTCCTTATTGGGGTCTGTGCCGAAGATTCGCTTAAAACCGAAATCGGTCAATAAGCTTATATATCGTTCTTCTATCTTTCTCATAATCTTCTCCTTTTAAACGTTTAAACTTCGTGCAAACGAGAGCAGAATCATCAAGTTTACTTGAATGTTATGCCGAGTGCAGCCGAAGTTCTTTTTCAAAAAAATGAAATCAAACGCAAAAATACATTTTTCCCCTCACACCACCAAGTTTCTTTTCTAAATTTTAACGCAAAGGAAATCTTGATCTGTGAGATTCTGTGCTATCTGTGAGAGAACATTATTTGCTGCTTGAGAGTAATTCGCTCCCTAACGGCTGGTTGTGTAGCTGGACGTGGCGTTGGATTAGGTGGCGCCATTCTAAGAGGCGCTGGCGTTGCCAGAACTCTACGGCGGAGGGGATGCAGGTGCGGAGTAAGTGGCGGAGGGGGAGGAG
>ERZ1023617.347-NODE-347-length-19346-cov-41.115753_pt1 | contig 19346 bp, 10 predicted proteins | sample MGYA00380328_ERZ1023617 | MGnify/ENA primary metagenome ERZ1023617 (study PRJEB33179, sample SAMN07448977) | human gut metagenome | biome: Human-gut; feature: Human associated habitat; material: Faeces | host: Homo sapiens | place: India: Bhopal | collected...
TTTTATGTTAATCTGGGTGCAAAGATACAACATTTTCCTTTATAAAGGAAGAAAAGTCGTAAAATATTTCCTTTATAGGGGAAACTTTTCTTAAAAAACTTTCCTCTATAAAGGAAACTTTCTTTAAACTCCTTCGAAAAATGTGAGAATTTACCGAAAACTCCTTCGAAAAATGTGATTTTTCATACGTAATCCTTTGATTATGAGCCTCTTTTGTAAAAGAGGCTAAAAAGCACCAAAATGGGCTATCCGTACCAGCCTCTTGCCATACGAGCGTAATGCCGAGGCTAAAACGCTCAATATTCCTCTCTATATGCTCTTTGTTCTCGGAAAGGAGCTGGAGGCTGAAAGCTAAAATCCTGAATGGGCGATGGTTTTTAAATGAACTGTCGCCCATTTCTTTACATTTTATAAGAAAAAGTGCATAAAAATCGGATATTTATAACAAAATGTAGCATTAAGTGCAACTTTTTCTGAAAAAAGTTTGGCGGTTTCCTAAATAATGCTTAATTTTGCACCCGATTTAAAATATTCTTTAAAATTAAGTAAGTTTTAGACTTACAGACTCTTATATAAAAGGTATATAGAGTGAACCTCCACCTCGGGGCAAGAGGTGGGATGCAAATGATAGGCCAAAGTCTCTGAGGGACGGCTGTTCATATATATAAATAAATGTAGAGAGAAAGAAATAACAAACATTATATATTCATTTAAACGAGGGAGATTTATGGAAAAAAGACTCATGACATTAGTTGCAGGCCTTGCTCTCAGTACAAGCTTGGCATTTGCGCAAAGTCAAATCTCTGGTAATGTGACCTCTTCCGAAGATGGAAGCCCTGTTATCGGTGCTTCTATCAAGGTGTTGGGTACTAATACCGGTACAGTTACCGACATTGACGGTAACTTCTCACTCACGTTACAGAAACCTAACGCTGAGTTGGAAATTTCATACATTGGTATGACTTCCAAAAAATTGAAGGCATCTTCTAAGATGAGCATTGTTTTGGACTCTGACACCCACTCACTTGAGCAGGTAATCATCACTGGTTATGGTGCTGCCAAGAAGCTGGGATCTGTTGTTGGTGCCATTTCTAATGTAGGTGAGAAGAAGTTGCAGACTATCGTAACCCCTAACTTTACCGATGCGCTTGCTGGTCAGGTTTCAGGTTTGTCTGTATTGACTTCTGCTGGTGACCCTTCACAGTCGGCTTCTATCCGTCTGCGTGGTGTCAACTCTATCAACTCATCTAACCAGCCATTGTTCATTCTCGATGGCTCACCTATTTCTTCAAGCTTCTTCAGCACATTGAACCCTTCTGATATTGCTAATATCACCGTATTGAAGGATGCTGCTTCTACAGCTATCTATGGTTCTCGTGCTGCTAACGGTGTTATCGTTATCACCAGCAAGCAGGGTAAGTACAACGAGTCTGTTCAGATGACAGTAAAGGCTCAGTATGGTATTTCTACTCCAACTGCAGATGGTACTACTATGATGAATTCAGAGCAGTACATCAAGTTCCGTGACTTGATCGGTCAGCCTGTTAGCGACAAGATCAGAAACCTGGTAAGCAAGTATGGTATCAGCACCAACTGGCGTGATGAGTTGTTGAGCAGCTCTGCTCCAACATCTGATATCAATGCTACATTGCAGGGTGGTGGTCAGACTATGAACTACTATCTCTCTTTCAACCACCACGAGCAGGATGGTTTGATTGAGCAGTCAAACATGCGCCGTTCTACATTGGCAGCTCGTATCAATGCACGTCTTAACAAGTTCTTCAAGGTAGGCTACAGCTCTAACTTTGGTGTGCAGGATTATGCTGTAAACTCTGCATGGAATGATAGGAGTAATATCTATCTGAATAACCCATTGGTTGCTGCCCGTATGGCTTTGCCTTACGATGCTCCTTATTACTATTCTTTCGATGATAACGGTAATATGATCAAGGGCGACAAAGCAGCTAAGCTCCTCTATAGTGGTCTCACTATGCCTTGGTGGGGTATCTCTAAGAGTGATGTTTCACGTAAGCGTGTAACATTGAATATGTCTCTCAACGAGCAGCTTACTCCAATCGAGGGCTTGACATTCACAGCTGTTCAGTCTTTGTTTGGCTATGACTATACATTGGATGGTAGAAACTTGCCTTATGATAAGGTTACTACTCCAATGGGACAGACTATTGATGCAAGATCTGGTAGCGTACAGACAAACTTCTCTCGCTATTATGCTTATACCCTCACACATACTGCTGAGTATCGCAAGAACTTCGGCAACCACTATCTCAATGTATTGGTTGGTGAGGAAACTCGTATCGAGAAGTCAAATGAGTTTGGTGCATACTCAACGGGTCAGACCGATGAGCGCCGCCTGTTGCTTACTGCTGGTACAACAATGGCCCCAGCTAAGCAGACTGATGGTCGCGAGAAGATTGTTGCCAACTCTATCTTCGGTAATGTAGAGTACAACTATCTGGAGAAGTACTATGTTTATGGTTCACTCCGTCGTGATGGTAGCTCTAAGTTCGCTCCTGATCACCGTTGGGGTACATTCTGGTCTGCTGGTTTGAAGTGGGATGCAAAGAAGGAAGACTTCCTCAAGAACGTTTCTTGGTTGGATGCTCTCTCTCTGAGCGCTAACTACGGTACAACCGGTAACGACTCTGGTGCTGGTGCTTACGACTATTATGGTTTGTTCGGTAACGGTTCTAACTATAATGGTGAGGGTTCTATCACAATCTCACAGGCAAGTAACTATACCTTGACTTGGGAGACTGTAAGCAAGTTTAACCTGGGCTTGAACATCGGCTTGTTCGATCGTTTGAATCTCGAGGCTAACTACTACATCAACAAGACTTCTGATATGTTGATGGCCATTCCTTACTCAATGACTACTGGTTTTGAGTCTGGTGCTGGTAACATCGGTGCCATGACCAACAAGGGTTTTGAGTTGTCTGCTAACTTGGATCTTATCAAGACTAAGGATATCCGCTGGACTCTTTCTGCTAACGTAGGTTACAACAAGAATGAGATTACTGAGTTGTTCGCTGGTCGCGATGAGTATGTAATTGCCAATACAGGTTTGAAGCTCCAGGTAGGTCACCCTTACGGTGAGTTCTACAGCGTTCGCTATGCTGGTGTAGATCCTCGTACTGGTGAGCCAATGTACTATGACAAGAACGGTAATGTTACTAAGAATTATAATGAGGAAGAGAACTCTGTATTCTTGGGTAAGAACCGCTATGCTCCATGGATTGGTGGTTTCGGTACCAACTTCACATGGAAGGGCTTCAGCGTAATCGCAGACTTCGCATGGCAGTCTGGTAAGTACATGACCGTAAATGATAACTACTTTATCATGAATGCTAGTCAGGGTACTAAATTCAACCAGAGCGTAGAGATGTTGAACATCTGGACACATCCTGGTCAGATTACTGATATCCCAGCTTACGGCTATGATATCCAGTTCGATGACCACTTGTTGAGCGATGCATCATTCTTGCGTATGAAGACTCTTACTGTCCAGTATGAGTTGCCTAAGAAGTGGATGGCTGCAACACATTGTCTCAAGGGTGCTAAGGTATTCGGTATCGCACGTAACCTCTTTACCATTACAGACTTCAAGGGATATGACCCAGAGCCAGATATCAACCTGGTTCAGTTCAACTATCCTAACACCCGTCAGTTTGTTATTGGTGCAGAGTTAACATTCTAAACTTACAAAAAAGAAAAAAATATGAAGAAGATATATTTTTCATTGATGCTTATTGGTGCATTGACTTTCTCTTCTTGCTCTATGGACGAGACTCCTTTCGGCAAGTTGGATGACAAGACTGCTATTCAGAAAGCAGCAGACCTTCGCCAATTCCGCAATCAGCTTTATAGCAACATGCGCTCAGTAACATCTGGCGCTTGGCTTTACCGCTCTGACATCCAGATGGACGAGTTCCACGGATTGATCAGCAACGGTAACCGTGAGGGTGTTTATTCTAACGGTACTTTCACATCTGCCGATAACGACCTCAAGGGTATGTGGCAGAGCGCATATAATGTCATCGCTAAGTGTAACTCTGTTATAGAGAATGCAGCTAAGTTGTCTGCTGATGCAACATTCTCTGATGCTGACAAGACAGATTTCGTACGCTACGATGCTGAGGCTCATTTCGTACGTGCCTATATGTATTTCTGGTTGGCAGAGCACTACTGCCAGACCTATACAAAGGCAGAGCCATCAAAGGCTGCTTCTGGTCTTCCTTTGACTACAACTTATAATCCAACTGGTGATATCGCTACCTATCCAAGCCGTAGCACACTGGATGAGACTTATAAGATGATCGAGGATGATATCAATGTAGCATTGACAGGTCTTCAGAAGTATGAGGCTTCTGGTGCTGCAGATGTAAAGGATATGGTTGCTGCGAATGCAGCTTATGTTTCTTCTTATGCAGTACAGGCATTGAAGGCTCGTGTAGCTCTTGTAAAGGGTGACTGGAAGACAGCTGCAGATAATGCAGAGGCAGTTATCAATTCTGGTAAGTTCCCATTGACAGAGATTGCAGACTATGCTAAGATGTGGACCGATGATGAGGGTACTGAGGTAATCTTCCGCCCTATGATGACCCCTACTGAGTTGGGTGGCTCTAATGGTGCAGAATACATCAACTCTTCAGAGACGGGTGCTGACTATATCCCAACATTCGCCGTATTGAATCTCTATGGTGAGGGTGATGTACGTTTCAATACTTTCTTCAAGGTATATAAGAAGCTTGATGTAGAGGGTACAAATTATCAGGCATACGTATTGAATAAGTTCCCTGGTAACGCAGCACTCCGTACTGGTACAACCAACAACATCATGAACATGAGCAAGGTGTTCCGTTCTTCAGAGATGTATCTGATTGCTGCAGAGGCTGAGGCTCGTCAGGGCAGTACAGAAAATGCCAACAAGTACTTGAAGGCATTCCTGGCTAAGCGTATCGAGGGCTATGAGCCAAACGATTACTCAGCTAACACCATCTTGTCTGTTATCCTGAACGAGCGCCAGAAGGAGTTCATCGGTGAGGGTATGCGTATGATGGATGTTCGTCGTCTTGGCAAGGGTTTTGCACGTTATGCTACACATGATGAGAATCCTGATCTCGACGGTATCGTTGTGAAGATGGGACAGTCTCTCTCTTATGCAGCTGATGATCATCGTTTGTTGTGGCCTATTCCAAAGACCGAGATGGATTCAAACCCTAACTTGGCAGGTCAGCAGAACCCAGGTTATTAATCTAGTTGTATCACAATAAAGAATAGAAAATATGAAATATATAAAATTGTTCATGTTGATGGCTGCAGTAACCTTCTTCGCAGCCTGCTCTAGCGACGATGATTCATGGAACTCTGCTTCTGATGTTACTGTTGGAATGGCGCAAACTGAAATGACAGTAAATGAGGGTAAGGGTCTCTTTAACGTTCCAATCGAAGTGAAGGGCGAGACCAATGGTAATGTCTTCGTTACTGTTGAGCTTAAGGAAGTTGGTGCTAATCCTGCAAAGGAAGATGTTAACTATTATGTTACTGATAAGACTATCAACATCTCTGATGGTGTAGGCAACGTAGAAATCGAGACTGTAGACGATGATGATATCAACGATCCTCGTACTTTCCAGGTTACTATCGTAGATGCAAAGGGTGCCAAGATTTCAGAGAATGCAAGCACAACCATCACCTTGAAGGATAATGATTCTGAGTTCTACAGCAAGCTTCAGGGTAAATGGACTTTGAGTGGTGTTGACAGAAGTGGTAAACCAATCAGTTGGAATGTGACTATCACCGGTGCTTCTGATGAGAGTGAGGCTGACTTCAATAAGAAGCTTTATGTAGGCGGTTTTGCTGGTGAGTCAACCTGCCAGGCTGAGCTTTCTTACTATTTCGATAAGGAAACAAAGAAGGGTCGCCTGGTATTTGAAGGCATGGGTGAATATGCTATGGGTGCTTATAACTTTGGTGGAGATCTCGGTCCTTGCTATGTACTTCCATTCAATTTCAAGGATGGTAAGTTGACAGAAGACCCTATTGAGGGTGCATGGTCAGATGATATGAAGACTATCACCTTTGACGAGGGTATGATGGCAGGTGCTCTTTACTCTTATCCTGATGTAAAACCTACAGGTGCAGCATTCTTCTTTGTAGGTAATATGAAGTTGACACGATAAGCCTTATGGCTTAATCAATGATAAAAATAGGAGAGAATGACGGTTTCATAAGAAGCCGCCTCTCTCCTTTTTTTCTTTTAAATCGTTTCTCTTGATTTTGAAGAGGTATCAGACAATCAATTATTAATAAGTTCGTTATGAAAAGAAAACTAATTTCATTCATTATGTTAGCTTTGACCACAGTTTCTCTTTATGCCATTCCTGCCAAGCCTGGTATCTGGAAGACGCTGAAACTAGCCAATGGTCAAACAATCGAAGTACAGCTTCGGGGCGATGAGTTTATGAAGTTCTGGCAAGATAAGGATGGCAAGAACTATACGATGACCGAAAAGGGTCTGGTTACTGCCAATATGAAGAATCTTGTACAGCGCAGCAAGGAACTCAGAGCCAATAATCAGGGACCTTATCTTACGAGGGGTGGCTTGGTTAAGACCAATGCCCGTACCAATGCCCGACAGAAAGTATCCTATATCGGAAAGAAACGCTGCCTCATTATCCTGGTTCAGTTCTCCAACAAGAAATTCTCCATGGCTGATCCTAAGGCATTCTATAACAGAGTAGCCAACGAAGAAGGCTTCAGCGAAGGAAACTTCCGTGGTAGTGTCAAGGACTATTTCCACGCACAGAGCAACGGACAGTTTGACCTGACCTTTGATATTGCTGGTCCTTATACCCTTGCCAATTATCAGGTTTATGGTGAAAACTCAAAGGATGGTGGCGACAAGAATCCACAAGGCATGGTAGCAGCAGCCTGCCAGAATGCCGTGAATGATGGTTGGAATCTCGCTCCTTACGATTGGGATGATGACGGAGAAGTAGATCTTGTATTTGTCCTATATGCAGGTCGTGGTGAAGCTACAGGTGGAGATGCCAATACGATATGGCCGCATAAATACAATTTGCCAATGCCTACTGCGTATGGAGACAAAAAGGTTTATACCTATGCCTGCAGTAATGAGTTGGCTACTGAAACCAAAGTAGATGGTATTGGTACCATCTGCCATGAATTCTCCCATTGCCTGGGTTTCCCTGATGCCTATGATACGCAGTATAAAGGCTTCTATGGCATGGGAACCTGGGATTTGATGTGCTCTGGCAGCTACAATGGTAACAGCTATTGTCCTGCCGGATATACAGCTTACGAGAAGTATGCTGCCGGCTGGATAGAACCAGTTGAATTAACCGAGAATGTTGAAGTAACCGGTATGGCTACAGTAGCCAAGGGAGGTAATGCCTATAAGTTCACAAACCCAGGTTTCAGTGATGAGTATTACATCATCGAAAACCGCCAGCAGGAAGGCTGGGATGAGGGTTTGGCAGCTTCGGGTATCATCATCAATCATATCAATTATGATGAAAAGATATGGGAAATCAATATGCCGAATACCAATGATCCGGAATATAACCAATTTGAGCATATCACATTCATTCCTGCTGATAACAGCAAGAAGGAAAATGATGAAAAGGGCGACGCTTGGCCTTATAATGGGGTCAATGCCTTAGGCAGCAAGACTACTCCTGCCGCAACCACTCAGCATGAAAATACGGATGGTAAGAAACTGATGAATATCTCTATCAGCGATATGGCGATAGCTGAGGATAAGACGGCTTCTTTCAAATTCATCAACTATAATATAGCCTCTTCACAGGAGGGATATATCATCCACGAAACCTTTGACAAGTGTCAGGGAACGGGTGGAAACGATGGTAGTTTCGTGCCACCTATGTTGGGTCATGACTTTGCTACAGGAGCCTTTGCACCTGATGTTGAGGGATGGACCTGCAATTATCAGAAGGGTGGAAACCAGTGTGGTCGCTTCGGTACGACATCGGCAGCTAACGTCACCGTAACATCTCCAGAGTTTGAGTTGAATGGTGAAGCAAAGCTTACCTTTAAATGTGCTCCTATCGGTAAGGCTGATGCCACACTCAATTTATCTGCCGAGAATGCAGAACTGGACATCCAGAGCATTTCTATGAAGAATGGCCAGTGGAACGAAGCTGTTGTGACAGTAAAGTCAAAGGGCAAGACAAAGCTCACCTTTACTTCTTCCAAGGCATTCTTCCTGGATGAAGTTTATCTGCAATCTACTACCACGGGTATCGGTCAGCTGATAACAGATGCCAAATCTTCTTCTCCTTATACCTATGTATATAATGCAGAAGGTCAACAGGTATGCAAGATGAAGACTTCCGAGTTCCAGATAAGCAATATCCCTGGCACCGGCTTGTTTATCTTGAAGTGTGGAAACAAGACAACAAAGATTGTGAAATAAGCAATCTAATATAACTCTTGTATATCGTATATATATAATAAGGTGTATCCTTCTTGCTCAACATATCGGGCAAGCGAGGATACACCTTATTTTAAATATATATACGATATACTCCAGCTAGAATGTCTTGGAATACTTACTTTCTTCTAATGCTGTGTCGGAAACTGTAAACGAAGTGGTACTGCTATTATTGAAGAAATTACCCTCGTAACGGGTTAACTTACCCTTTACCAGATGCACATTGTCAAAAATGCACTCCTTGATGACCTTGCCATTCTTGTCCTTTGCCTGAGACTTTACATGAAGATTCTCTACATCATCAGCCTTCAAAAGCGTATAGACCGTGAAGAATAAATGCTTGTACTGGTACTTCTTGGCATCAAATACTCTTTCGTAATGGATAGGAGCCTCAGTCTTGCATGTGCCGGTAGCAGGATTGAATACCACACCGCAACCTCCGGAAATCTCTATGGATTCGCCGGCTACATTTAATGGAGTTTCAATAGAGCTCCTGAGAACGAAGGCACTCACGCCCCGTGACAATGTGGCATCAAAATTCTGGTTGCTTACTTGAGGACTGACCGTAATATCCTTATAGGCATACACCATATCGGTGACCTGATCATTCGGAAATCTGACTTCGGTAGCCGACTTGATGGTAATACGATTATCTAAAGGCATAGGGGTTACTGCGGCTACAGCCACCATGTGGTAAGTGCCTTCAGGAACATCTAAGGTTACCTTGCCGAAATCATCGCCCAGACTGTCCTGTCTTACGACATAGCCTGAATCATTCTCGGAATCAATAGGTATCAATGCTACCTCCAGTTCTGAAAACCTGTGGCAGGCAGCCAAGGTCGTTTTGTTATCAGCACGGGTGGAATGCATACGTGCCGATGAGACATCTGAGGCAGAAGAGATATCTTCTATCGTTTTCTCGAAGAAGCTGATGCTTACCTCATGGTTAGTTACCTGTGATGATTCGTTCATCACGTTTTCCTTGGAACAACTACATAAAAGTAGTATAGCGGAGACCAGCATCAGGCCTATGCTTTTACTGTTGTTCATCTGCTTCTTTTCGTTTGAGTCAGACGCCGGAACCCCCGGTATTATCGGCTAGTACGCATTTGAATGATACAAGCAAATGGCTTTTGTACTAACGTTGCACAAATATAGTGAAAATATGAATCCGTTGTACTTTTACTGACTTATTTCTTTGTTTTCTTAACAATTTATAACGAAAGAGGGCGATACACTACTGAGAATGCATCGCCCTTAGAAAGATTAAGTATGAATATCTAAACTGTAGAATCCATTTGGCATTGTGGCTTTCAATTACTTATCTACTGTAGATGATACATTGTTCTTCTCGTAATAAGCCTTATATTCATTGCCACCATACTTGAGTCCGAGGTCTTCGCCTGCTATTCCATCGCAGAAGCCCTTGTAAGCCCACTTGCGCTTGTAGCTGGCATCGAAGAGGTTAGGCACCTGACCCTTGAGCCAGTATTCGTGCTCAGCCTCGTTATCAGACAAGCTCCAGATGGTAATACCGCTCTGCTGAGCTGCTGGTACGTTAGCCTTATAGCTCTCCATAATCATGCGGTAGGCATCGCTCTGTGCCTTGTACTGATTAGATGAAGGAGAAGCTGTGCCGAGAGAAAGATCGAGCTCTGTAACACGAACCAGCTTGCCAGTAGCAGCCATGGTCTGGAACATAGCATCTACCTTCTCCTTGAGAGCTGCAATATTGGCTGCATTCTTCTCTGCATCATCGCTGCAGGAAAGAGATACGTGCATCTGGGTTCCGATACCGTCTACGATAGGAGTACCATTCTTCTCGTCAATATCCTTAACGAACTTGATAAGAGCATCGAGCTTGTTAGGAGAGGTCTCCAGGTTGTAGTCGTTCACGAAGAGCTTGGTCTCTGCTGGCAGATACTTTCGTGCCAACTGGAATGCTTTTACTGGGTAGTCCTTTACATAGTAGCCCCAGTACCAGTGGTTGCTTCCCCAGTTAAGAGTCAAACCGTCAGCCTCTGTCTCTACAGGAGCTGCATCGTACATGGTCTGCTCATCTTCTGTCCATGTTCCACCGAAGATGCCTTCGTCGATTCCGCGATATTTGTTGCTGCCGTCAGCGATAGGCTCATTGATTACATCGTAGCCGTAAGGCACAACATTCTTTTCTGCCAAGTGTTTAGCTACACCGCTAACCCATGCTTCCATGGCACCTTCGAGAATTGCCTGTTTCTCGGCAGCGCTCTTCAGAACAAAGTACTTGCGGCTGGCACGGGTAACCTTTCTTGCCTTACCGTTGGAAGCCTGGATGTACTGGATGCCTCTGGCTGCTGCATTCTGATCTTTGGCAAGTCCGAACTTGATATTATCAATGTAATAGGTGCCGCCTACCTTGCCATAGTTGAGGATGATGCGGTTGGCATCATCGTAAGCAGGGGTAAAGGTGAATTCGCATTTCACCCAATCGGTACCTACGCTGAAGGTATTGTAACCGCCCTGAGAACTGTATGTGGTTCCATTCTGATACTGGAACTGCAATTCACCTGCAGGAGAAGTAGACTTGGCATAGAATTGGATGATGTACTTCTTGCCTTCCTGCAGCGCATCGTCGAAGGAATAGGCACACTGAGCTTCCCAGGCATTGCCATCACCCTTGTTCTTCAAGGCGAGACCCTTGCTGTTGTTGTAACCAGCGCCTTCTTCTACTTCGGCACTTTCCTTGTTGCTACCCCAGGAACCCCAATTGCCTGTGGTTCCACCTTCAAAGTCAGATGCATCGCCTGCCATCACATTCTCCATAGGGTCATCCTGCTTCAAACCAAACTGGATGTCATCGATGGTATAGGTAGCTCCAACCTTACCGAAGTTGAGGATGATGCGGTTCACATCGTCATATTTGTCGATGGTAAATTCATACTGGAAGGTTTGCCAATCGGTACCAACAGTGAAGGAATTATATCCACCCTGAGAACCGTATGTACTGCCATTCTGATATTGGAACTGCAATTCTCCGGCAGGAGAAGTAGACTTTGCCTTGAACTTGATGACGTAGGTCTTGTTCATCTCCAAATAGTCATTGAAGGTATAGGCGCACTGAGCTTCCCAGGCATTGCCGTCACCCTTGTTTTTCAGAACGAGGGCTGCTGACCCATCCTGTCCGGCTCCTGATACAACTTCAGCACTTTCCTTGTTGCTGCCCCATGAGCCCCAACCGCCAGTGCTTCCACCATTGAAGTCGGATGCATCGCCAGAGAGAACATTGGCAATATCACCATCACTTTCTACTACGAGGGTAGGGGCGATGAGTGATTTCAGATAGCTCTGGTTCTGCTGGGTGTGCCAGAAGAAGTTATGACCGTAGAGCTTCATGTTGCCATCCAATGCTTCGATGAGCTTGTCCACAGTTGCGAAGTTCAGGGAACCGCTGTTGCCCATGATGGCATCGTTCTTCATGGCATTGCCAGGAGTAAAAATCTGATAGTTGGCATTGGCAAGGTTGCCTTCTCCATTGGCATTGTTGATATACAAGTCTGCACCCATGCCGATACCAATCAGCATGTTAGGAGTATTCTGCTGGGCATAGTCCTTGATGTTGTCGTAGTTGGCGATGACTTCCTTCACGGCAAGAGGAATCTCTGATGAGGTTACGTCGGCGTGGTCGGCTGGCTTGCCCCATTCCATGAGCTGGTCGTCGCAACCAGTGAGTAGCATCGCTGATGCTACTACTGGTATGAATATCTTATTGATTTTCATCATGATTTTCATTTAAGGGTTATTATTCTGTAGCTGTTTCGCCATCATTGAAGTCCTTTACTGCAATAGACTTGGTGCTGACAACGCGGAGGTTGTCTACATAAATCTTCTGGTTGAAGGTACTTGCCTTGTACTTGATGGCATCAGAGAATTCCAGGTCGCTGTTGACGAGGAATAATACCAGGTTCTTGTATGAACCGCTGTTGCGGTCTTCTACAATCTTCTGGAAGGTTACATCAGCTGCTTTCTCCGGATCGTAGTTACCGAATGCTGTCATCGGAATGGTGATGGTCTGCCAGCGTTCACCGGTGGTGAATGGGGCATGAGAGCCATCCTTTTCATTCAACCATGGAATCCATACGGTAGCTGTGTTGGTATATTCATCGCTATACTTTGTAGCAGCAGAACCCCAACCATAGTTTGCCAGATTGTTCTGGAGAGAAATTTCGAGCTGACCTGTCAGATCCCAAGGCTCAGGACAGTAGATGTCGAACTGGATAGCTACTTCTGATGCCTTTGTCTCGGCAGGAATCGTGCCATACATGCGGCTCCAGTCGTCATTGGCATTGTCATTACCAGCTGTAGCCCAGTATTTGGCATTGCCACCTGCATCCAAACCGCCTGCATCGAGTACTGATAGTGGTGCGAGCAATGCTACCTTGCCACGACCGGTGTTGAGAGGATCGTCTACGAGATCGTCTGTACCGTAAGTTGCGCTCCATGAACCCAGTTCGCCCTTTCCGTCGAAATCGGTTATGAAGTTGCCGAAGTCGTTGAAATAAGTAGGTGTCTTGGCTGTACCGTTAGCGCCTTCGCTGGTGATAGAACCCGATTTGGTGAGGTCAGCTGTGCTTGGAATAGTGAAGCTGTACCACTTGCCGTCTTCATCATTACGGATGCCACTTGTTATTTCTGTACCATCAGGTAATGTAACCTTGGTGGTTTCCTGCAGGTTGGCACCATATACGGTTACCGTTTCACCAGCCTTAGGCAGGGTGTTGTCTACGCTGGTAATGCTAGGAGCTGCCGCACGGATGGTGAATTCGTAAGTTAGCTTGTTATCATCATTCTTATAGAATACGATGGTATTGCGTACGCTGACGTCAGCTTTTTCTACTGGTGTAGCTGTATTGAGCGTTACCCATACGTTGTTGTCAGTCATCAGAGCGTTGTTGAAGTAGGTCTCGTATCCATTTACGTAGATTCTCTTCAAACCGCTGAAGCCTGAGCCTTCTATTCGGAGCAACTGTCCCAGTCGGGCAAACTCCACAGGACGGTCTTTGTTGACTTCATCGTCCACATTCTCCAGATATATCTGGTTAATCTTCATTGTTGCCGAGCTTCCGCCGTTGTCGTCATCGCTGCACGCAGCAAAGCTGAATGCAGCCAATGCAAGGCACAATGTCCAGAGATATTTCATTGTTTTCATAATTCTCTAAATATTAATGATTAGTTATACAGGTTGGAATGCCTGTTATTTAAACAAATCGGTGTCCTGCACCTCGCGATCGCCAAACTGATAAGCCACGGTAGCGATATTGCCGCTTGCATCCGGCTTCAAGAGTGGGTTCTTGGTCTGGTCGGTATCTGCGATAGGCAAAGTCAGGTTCTTGGCTGTGGCTGTTGCTACGCTAGGGCCTGGCTCTGCATAATCCTCGCTCAATACATATTCGTGGGTTGCTGACTTGTAGTAGCTGGCATTGCGATGCTGGTGATTGACATAGTTCACCATCTCCTGCTGCTGATAATATCCGCGACGGACGATGAAGTACCAGTACAATCCCTCGAATGCAGTCTCTACACGGAACTCATGGCGAATGTCCTCGAAGGTGAGGCTATTCTTGGTTGCAACACCTGCACGGGTACGGAGTGCATTGAAATACTTGAGAGCCGTAGCATCTGTAGTCTTTCCGTTGTTACCCAATGTAGCTTCTGCATAGTTGAGATAAACTTCTGCAAGACGCATCATATAGGTATTGATACCAGAGTTGTTGTTGACAGCAAAGCCGTTGACAGCATTGGTACCGATGACGTACTTCTTGATATTGGCACCTTGTGAACCTGCGTTCTCGGTCTCACCATATACGTATGGTTTCTCAGGATTGGCAGATAATTCAGGATAAGATTCGCCATAAGATGCAATACAGTTGTGGCGACGGATGGCATCATCCACCTTTGTACCGAGCGTCTGGTCTTCATATTCCTTGAATTCTTCCCAAAGATCGTAAGAACAATAGGTAGAACCGCCCCAAGAGTTTCCCTGGTTAACTTGAGTACTCCAGGCGAGGAAACGTGTCATTGACTGTGCCAGACCGCCTTCTGCACCAGCCTGGAACTGTAACTGGAAGACGCTCTCGCTATTATTATTAAAGGTAGAGGCTGCAAACAATTCGGCATAGGTATCTGCCAGTTTATATGGTCCCTCTTCAATAACAACTGCTGCTGCCTTCTTGGCTGCATCGAGATAATACTCATTACGTGTGCCACGATTGGCATCTGTTGCTACGTTGCTACCGTCATAGCGTCCGCTGGTAGTCAAACCTGCCATTGACAGATAGAAACGGCTGAGCATGGCATAGGCTGCATACTTGTTGACACGGCCTGTGGCAGGAGATGCTGATGGCAGATGAACTGCGGCATACTCCATATCACGGATGGCAAACTCGATTCCATCGGCTACAGGGTTAGGACTTACAACATAGTTGTTGACCAGATCCTGGGTGTTGTTGTAGATAACGGCACAACCCCAGAGTGAACTGATATACCAGTAAGCCAGACCACGCATGAAGCGAGCCTCTGCAATACCTTGTATCTTTGCCGTCTCACTTACATTAGCTGTAGAGTTGTTGGCGATATTGTTGATGGTATTGTTTGCCTGAGCTACAACAGAATAAAGCGCTCCCCAAGCTTCGGTAAGACCGGTGGAAAGACCTGTCTCGGTGAAGTTGGTATATGGATAGACATAGTCTGAGTATTGGGCGGTGATGTTGTTGGCACGTCCATCGCCCATACCATAATAGAACTTATCATTGAAGTCGTACCACACATAGCTGTAAAGTGGCATGACTGCCTGTGAAACTGCCTCGTCATTATCGAAGAAGTTGTCCTGCGAAATCTGGTAGGTATTCTTCTGCTCGAGGAAGTCTTTGGCGCAGCTGGAGAATGAGAGGATTCCCGCTATCGCCAGTGTATATTTCAATATGTTAGTTTTCATATTCTCTTTTCTTTTGAAGTTGATGGATTAGAACTGCACATTCACACCGAAAGTATAGATGCGTGGTGAAGGGTAGCGGCTATAATCAACACCGTTGAGGAGAGCATTGCCGCGCATAGAACCAACTTCAGGATCGAAACCGTTATACTTGGTGATGGTAAACACGTTCTGTACATTGCAGTACAACTTGACGTTGTTCAGGAAGATATGGCTGAGCCACTTGCGAGGCAATGTATAGCTGAGTGATACGTTCTGCAAGCGGATGTATGAACCATCCTCTACGTATGCATCGCTTACACGGTTGTTCTTGTTTACACCACTTTCGGTAGACAAACGAGGCATTGTCGTATTGGTATTGACAACGTAGTAGTTACGATAGTCCTCTGGCCCATTCTCGTCATATTTTGCAAGACGGGCATAGTCCATTACAGTGGTCAGCTGGTTGCTGGTAGAACCTGTTATCTCCAGGAAACGACGGCCGTAGTTCATCACCTTGTTGCCATAGGAACCGCTGAACTGAACGCTCAGGTCGAAGCCTTTATAAGAGAATGTGTTGCCAAAACCAAAGGTGAACTTTGGCTCAGGATTACCGATGAAGGTCTGGTCGTTGTTGTCGATGACGCCATCACCATTGATATCCTCATAGATATAATCACCAATGAACACACCACCACTGGTAGGACTAGTGGCAATAGATGCTCCTTCAGGTAAGGCAACTGGTTTCACATTACCGTTGGCATCCTTGTACCAGAAGTCTTCTGGCTTGTCGAAACGGCCGATAACCTTGTAGCCCCAGAACTGACCGATAGGATGATCTACTACGGTATTCGTAACTGTGGCTGTCTCAGAACCAATCTGCAAGGTCTGTGGTAAAGTACCTGTTTCCGTATCGAGCGAAACTACCTTGTTGCGGTTGAGAGAGAATACAATGTTAGAGCGCCAAGAGAAGTTCTTGTTCTCTACATTGACGGTATTGATGGTGAATTCGATACCCTTGTTCTCCAGGCTACCTACGTTACCCCAAGGGTTTGATGCAGTACCATACTTGGAACCTGTACCAGAACCGATGAAGGCTGGCAAATCAAGCATCATCAGCAAATCGTTGGTCTTCTTGTAGTACCAGTCGAATACGATATCGATGCGGCTATTGAACAAAGAAAGGTCGAAACCTACGTTGGTAGAATAGGTAGTCTCCCATTTCAACGCAGGGTTGGCATTGTTGGCATTCATCACACCTACACCCCATGAAGTGGTATAGTTCTTAAGCATGGCTGCATAAGCCCACTGCTGTACGTTCTGGTTACCTGTAGCACCCCAACCCAGACGGAACTTGAGATTATTGATTACCTCATTGCCCTTCAGAAAGTTCTCCTGACTGGCACGCCAAGCCAAGGCTGCTGATGGGAACCAACCCCAACGATGACCTTCGGCAAACTTGTTGGAACCGTCACAACGGAGTGTTGCTGTCAAGAGATAACGGTCGGCATAGTTGTAGAGGGCACGTCCGAAGTAGGAATAGAGTTTGTAACCATCCTGATTGCCTTGTGTCAGATTGATATTGGCGCCAGTTGTTTCACCGGCGATGATATCGGTTACGGAATTTGACAAGTAACCAGAGTTGCTTACTGCGAAGTTCTCCCAATAGCTCTGGCTCATTTCCTGACCTGCCATCACATTAATATTATGTTTCTCTGCGATGGTACCGTTATAGGTCAGAATATTACGCCATGACCAGTACTTCGTATCATTCTTATACCAGGCACCGTCACGCTGTGTATTCTCACGTACACCAAATTTATAATCTGGCTGGTAAGTCTTGGTCTTGTTGAGATTATAATCTGTAGAAAGCTCGGTCTTGAATGTAAAGCCCTTTACAAGAGTTGCTTCCAGATAGGTATTGATACGGAAGTTGAGACGCTTGGCATAGTTGGTCTTAATCTCAGCCAAAGCCACAGCATTGTCTGGCATCCACTGATCATCTGGACCATCATATCCACCATCTGGGTTGCGTACAGCCACAGAAGGCTGAGATTTCAAGGCAGTCATGATGATATCCCAATTCTTCTCCATCTCCTGCTTGGAATCTGAGAGAGAGAAAGAGATACCGCCCTTGAGCCATTTCTTCAACTGTGAATCAATGTTACCACGTAAGGTCTGACGCTTGAAACCGGTACACAAGCCGATACCATCCTGATTGAGATAACCGGCAGAAAGGGAGTATGTGGTATTTCCATTACCGCCAGAAAGCGACAAACTGTGGTTGGTCATGAAAGCGGTATTGAACAGCTCATCCTGCCAATCGGTACCATTGCCAAGGAGTTCTGGGCGCAACCAGCTGCTAGATGCTGGTTTGATCTTGGCATCAGTGATGGCATTGTAGTGTTCGGCATACTGTCTCAAGTTCATTACATCGAGCTTCTTAGGCATAGCCTGCCAACCTACATATCCATCGTATGTGATTTGAGCCTCACCATTCTGACCACGCTTGGTGGTAATCATGATGACACCATTAGATGCGCGCGAACCATAGATAGCGGTAGCTGAGGCATCCTTGAGAATGTCCATTGTCAAGATGTCACTAGGGTTGATACCTGCCAATGGGTTGCTGTTACCATTGTCAGAACCATCGGAGTCGATGATGACACCATCAATAACGAAGATAGGTTGGGAAGTGGCATTCAGAGAGTTGGTACCGCGGATGCGGATGGTACTACTACCACCTGGAGTACCAGTGTTGGCCTGAATCTGCACACCAGCGGCACGACCCTGGAGAACCTGGTCGATACTGGTTGTTACAGACTTTTCGAAAGCCTTGTTGTCTACCTGAGTAACGGCACCGGTCAAGTCAGCCTTGCGCATGGTACCATAACCTACGACGACAACTTCGTTCAGAGCCTGAGCATCTGATTCCAAAGTTACATCAATAGGACCATTGCCAACTTTAATCTCTTTATCCTTGTAGCCAAGATAAGAAATCTGTAAAGTTGCACCTTTAGGAGCCTTCAGTACGAAGTTACCATCCAGGTCGGTGACGGTAGCTGAGTTTGGTTGCCCCTTAACACGAACTGTCGCTCCAATGACTGGGCCATCGTCAGCGACTACTGTACCTTTTACATTACCGTTTTGAGCCAATGTCTCCTGACAAGGGAACAATAAAAGCATCAACAGTAAAGACAGGTACTTGAAAGCATTACCTGCATGTTTCATGATTAATTGGTTTTGTTTTTGTTGGTTTATACTATTGTTTATTCTATGTCTTAATTTGGTTTACGGCTGCAAAGATATGCCCTTTTTCGTAAAGTGCAGTTAAAATTTGTATCTTGCGTGTTTTTAAATGTTTCATGTATAATAAAACCGACATATTTGGCAAAAAAAAGGGGGATACGCAGCTGCAAATCCCCTTTATACCTTATTATATATAGACGTTTTAGTATTCGTATAGCTTGATGTGGAGTATTTTATTGTCGCCACATGAGATGCGGGCATGGCGTCCCTGGTGGTCCTGATCGCCATTATCACGGCGGATAAACTGTAATTTACCGTTTTTGTCTACTTCTACCTGGTCAACATATCCGATACCGATACGCTTACCTTTGAAAGTTGCGGTTTGTTTCTTTGTTTCGGTTCCACCGTTGTCAACAAATCCGTCCTCACCGAGTTTCTTTTCTTCAGCTTGCGCTTTTTCTGTCTTACTTTGGAAAACTACGACGATACCATTACCAGCTATGATGTATTCGTTCTTGGCGAGTTTCAGAATCAATCCGCCGCCTTCAGGCCATTTGCTTCCATCTGTAGCACGTGGATCCCATGGTAGCGTGAAGAAATGGCGGCAGGTCATGGTAATATCTCCATCTTCAATGATGCGCTCTTTATCTTCCTGGT
>ERZ1023617.353-NODE-353-length-19034-cov-37.022815_pt1 | contig 19034 bp, 12 predicted proteins | sample MGYA00380328_ERZ1023617 | MGnify/ENA primary metagenome ERZ1023617 (study PRJEB33179, sample SAMN07448977) | human gut metagenome | biome: Human-gut; feature: Human associated habitat; material: Faeces | host: Homo sapiens | place: India: Bhopal | collected...
AGGGTCTGAAGGTTAACGGTGTGGTTAAGATGACTCCTGAGGCTCTTGAAGAGCTCTTCGCAAGCAACACTGTTCTTATCGGTAGCGGCGAGTCTCCTAAGTTCAGCCAGGCATTCTACAACTACATTAAGGTGGTTTCTCTCGACTGGACAGAGCCGACAACTCCGGAAACTCCGGAGGCAGTTGTATACAAGAACACTCTCAAGGTGGTTCGCAATAACGAGACTCAGACTTACGAAGAGGCTGAGGTTAAGGTTCTCGCTAAGGAAGACAACAAGTACGAGGTTACAATCCCCGCATTCTCTGATATGGACGGCGTTCCTGGTCAGGTAGGCCCTGTCACATTCGAGGCTACTGGCACAGAGTCAGAAGGCAACACAGTTCTCACAGCTGAGAACCAGGAGTTCACACTTACTAACGTAGGTTGGAATAACGATGTGGTTGTTGTTTCTATGAACGGTACAATCGCTGATGGCCAGCTCACTGGTACATTCAACGTTGCATTCAAGAACGATGCTTCTTACACATTCAACCTCTATTACGGCGTAGAGCCTCCAGTAGAAGTTACTGAGGTTTCTAATAACAGCTACACAAGCAACCTCCGCATCTACGATTCTGAGTCAGAGAGCGAGGAGAATCTCTTCCAGGCTGACGAGGCTACTGTAAACGTAGTTAAGTACAGCGACGAGTCATACAAGATCACTCTCAAGCAGATCACTCTCAACGAGCAGACCGCTGACCTCGTATTCAACGGTACTGAGAATACAGCTACTCCGTGGGACGAGGGAGGCACTGTAGAGACAGAGGAGACTATGATTGTTGCTAAGCCTGATGCTGCTACAGAGGAGTTCCTCGGTGGCGAGGGTGAGGAAATCGAGGCTACCTTCCAGATCGTTAACGTTTCTGAGAACGAAATCAAGATGGCTCTCAACATCTCTGGCAATACATTCATGTATGACGGTGAGTTCAACTATGATCAGCCTGAGGAGCCGAAGGAGGATTATGCTATCAACTTCGAGAAGGACGCTAAGCAGACTCACGCCAGCCGCTACTCTACATCTGTATCGCTCACCGTTAACGGTCAGGCACAGACCATCGAGTTCGGCAAGACAATGAACGGCTACGAGGATCTTACAGCACAGAGCTTCACCGTAACTCCGGGTGCTGAGGTAACTCCGGCTATCGGTTATGTTGGCGAGTGGATGCACGGTTACGTATACGTAGACCTCAACAACGACAAGCAGTTCTCATTCAACGCTGACAGCGACGACCAGACTGGCACTGAGGTTGTATCTTACAGCTTCTACAGCGCTTCTAATGGTTCAACCGGTCTCAACTCTAAGGGCGAGACAGTAAGCAACAACTGCAACGTTAACCCGCTGCCTTCGTTCACAGCTCCTATGGAGGAGGGTACATACCGCATCCGCTTCAAGGTAGACTGGAACAGCGTAGACGCTGGTGGTTGCGTTATCGCTAATAACAACATCCTCAACAACGGTGGTGGCATCTACGACGCTACTCTCGTGGTTAAGGACGGTACCGTTGGCATCGACAGCATCAACGCTGAGGCTGCCAACGCAGAGCTCTTCACTGTTGACGGCGTTAAGATCAGCAAGCTGCAGAAGGGTCTGAACATCGTTCGCACTGCTGACGGCAAGGTGAAGAAGGTTGTCATCAAGTAAATGACACGGTTCAGTAGGTGTGACCCTTTGACGGCACATCCACAGAACATAAAATAAAGGGAAATCCCGGTTCCGAAAGAAGGAGCCGGGATTTTTTTAATACACCAGGTCAGAAACAAACATAGGAGGCTATGGCGTCTCGCCGTAGTCACGCACCCACGAACGCAAGCTAATTGATTATCTTTTGTTTCTGACTATTTGTCAATGTTTTGTGACTGATTGTCTGAATAATCTGACTATTTGTCTATTTGTTTGATATTTCGCTTTACTGTTTAACAGCAAAGCCTCACGGTTGTGACGTTGGCATGCAAGTTGCATTAGGGATAGTGCAAACCGAAGGCGGAAGCCCGAGGGGAGCAAAGAAAAGATTAAACAACTAAAATATAATTGGAGGTTTTTGATATGTTACCAGTAATGAGAAATACTTGGATGCCTGAAGTTTTCAATGACTTTTTTGATACCGACTTCATGCCGCGTACAAATGCCACCGCACCAGCCATCAACGTTAAAGAGACTGAGCACGACTACACTGTAGAGCTTGCAGCCGCAGGAATGAAGAAGGGCGACTTCAACATTAACGTCGACGCCGATGGCAACCTTCACATCAAGATGGAGCATAAGGATGAGAAGAAGGACGAGAACAAGAAAGAACATTATCTCCGTCGCGAGTTCTCATACTCAAAGTTCGAGCAGACTCTTCTGCTTCCTGACGATGTAGACAAGGAGAAGATTGCAGCCAACGTCAGCGACGGTGTGCTCACCATCGACCTTCCGAAGATTGAGAAGAAGGAAGAGAAGGCTTCACGTCAGATTGAGGTGAAATAATTGCAATGCGAAAACAGACCCTGCTTCGGTCAGAAAATGTATAGACACAAATAACCTTCGTCGGTTAGGAATGGATAGGCATAGATAGCTGAATGAGTTAGGATAGTATAAGCAGATAAGGTTGAATAATAATAGGTAGGGTTTGTTTTTACAACGACAAACGCAATAGACCACAAGAACGTACAGTTTTTGTGGTCTTTTTTTTGTAATTTTGCAGCCATACACAAATTTTACATCATTTAGCGATATGAAAAATTCAATCGACAATCTCTATCAGCTTGACGGTAGAGTGCCCATCGGGAAAGCTCTCCCGTTCGGTCTGCAGCACGTGCTGGCGATGTTCGTCAGCAACATTACGCCAATTATGATTCTTGCGGGAGCCGTGGGACTGGACAGCGCAGTCAGTGCCGCCCTTATTCAGAACTGTATGGTGATAGCCGGTATCGGTACGCTTGTGCAGCTTTATCCCGTCTGGCGTATCGGCTCGCGCCTTCCCATCGTCATGGGCATCTCCTTCACGTTCCTTTCGCTCGCCATCAGCCTTGCCGGCGCTTACGGTATGGGCACGCTTATCGGCGCTGTCATCATCGGCGGTCTTGTGGAAGGCTTCCTCGGACTCTTCGTCAAGTACTGGATAAAGCTTATTCCGCACGTAGTTTCAGCCACAGTGGTGACAGCCATCGGCTTCTCGCTGCTTCCCATTGGTGCCAATTCGTTTGCCGGTGGAGTGGGTGCAGCCGACTTCGGTAGCCTTAACAACTGGATTGTGGGTAGCGTTACGCTCCTTGCCTGCCTCCTTTGCCAGGTTTTCGCAAAGGGATTCCTTCGTTCTCTCTCCGTTCTCGTAGGTCTTGTGGTGGGCTATGTGTTGGCTTGCTGCCTGGGAATGGTCGACTTCAGTGGCATTGCAGGTCAGTCAATCATCGCCTTGCCTCGCCTCCTTCCCTTCACACCGGAGTTTAATATCGGTGCCATCCTTTCCGTAGTGGCTGTCTATCTTGTTTCTGCAACTGAGACCATCGGCGACACTTCCGCCCTTTGCAACAGTGCCTTGCACCGCGATCCTGAGACAAAAGAGATGGGATCAGCCATCTGTTGTGACGGTTTCGTAAGTTCATTGTCGGGCATTTTCGGTTGTACGCCAATCACATCGTTCAGCCAGAACGTAGGTCTTGCAGCCATTTCGGGCGTCGTAAACCGCTTTACCATCGCCGTTGGAGCCGTGGTTATGATTCTCGGTGGCGTGTTCCCGGCAGTAGGACATGCCCTCACCACCATCCCGCAGGCCGTTCTCGGCGGTTGCACCATCATGATGTTCGGTAGCATTCTTTTCGCCGGATTCGGCATGATGGCACGTGCAGGCTTCTCTCAGCGCAACATGGTTATAGTAAGTCTGTCGCTCAGCATCGGTCTTGGCTTCACACAAGCCACTGGCATGTTCGCCATCTTCCCTGAGATCATCCGCACAGTCTTCGCCGAAAACTGCGTAGCAGTGGTGTTCCTCCTCGCCGTAATACTCAATCTTGTATTGCCCAAGAAGGATTTAGTGGAATAAGAAAAGCATAATAGATAGAATAATAAAAGCTTAAGAGGGTGTGCATTCCATGTTTTCTTTGCAGGAAATAAAAGCAAAGTAACACGGAATGTACACCCTCTTGTATTGTTACGCTTACATTATAGCGTCGATTTCGTCTTTGGTCAATCCAGTTGCATTGATTATCTGCTCAACCGGTATACCAATCTTCTTCAGATTTTTGGCTATGTCCATAGCCTTGTTATGCTCGCCTTCCGCACGTCCTTCTGCTCGTCCTTCTGCACGTCCTTGTTCAAGTCCCTCCGCACGGGCATTTCCGAGCACGTCGTTCTGAATCATTACGGCGTTTACATGCTCGTCGTATGCGTAGCGTTCGGCATCGCTCATAGAGTAGTATTGGAGTTTCTCGCGTGCTTCGCGCAGACCCGGAGCTGTGGTCTTTTCGTTGATTACTCCTTCCTTGAGATAACGCATCCATTCTTCAAGCGGCGACTTTGCCACTTCGTTGAAGTTGTTCACACGCACAAGATAGTATGTGGGGAATATCTCTGCCGGGTATTTAGACTTGATGACACCCTCCTCTTTAGTGCTGATGACAAGATGGTCTTTGGTGTGGACACCTACGAAATTGTTCTGCCCGATGTACAGATAATCGGAGCCACGACCGAGGTCGAAGTAGAGTATACTGATGGAATACACCTTCTTTACCTCCTGATAAGTATTGCCGAGCTTTATGTGTTCGGTTATTGCTTTAGCCACGCCGTAGAGGATACGTTCATGATAATTGACTTCTCTTATATTTTGTAACTCAACAATGATTATCTCTCCCTTCGAGTTTTTGGCTTTGATATCCACGCGGTTGAACTTGTCGTAGGCAGATACTTGATTGCCTTCGCTTTCGAGAATCTCCATTATTTTCACCTTTTCGTTGAGGAAGACGGTAAGAAAACCCTCTAGCACGTCGAAGTTGGCCTTCTGACGCAACAGTCGCTTAATGGCCCAGTCAAATCGTATGCATCTATCTTTCAATGAATTCATATCGCTAAATGTTGAGTTAAGACTTTACTTTGCAAACTTACACAAAATACTTGAATGTCAGATATGTTTTTCTTAAATTTATCTTTTATTTGTTACGTATATCGAATTAATTATGTAAATTTGCTATATTAATAAAACTAAAACCTTACAACCTTATGGCAACATCCGAAATATTCATGCTCTTGGCACTTGTGTCTACGGGAATATTCCTCCTTCAGTTTGTCATTTCCATCTTCTTCGGAGGGCTTGACATCGACGTTGACGGCGACACAAACGTCGACTTCGACCTTGGCAGTCTGTTCTCCTTCAAGGGTCTTATCCACTTTCTTATCGGCTTCGGATGGACAAAGGTGCTGTTCGTCGGCTACGCATGGTATACGTACGCATTGGCTGTGGTGGTAGGAATGGTGTTTATGCTGGTGCTGTTCTATACCTACATGCTTGCTTTCCGCTTGCAGAACCTGCGCAAGCCCGAACCGCCCGTGAGCATAGTGGGTAGGGCAGGGCGCATCTACATCAACCAGGGCGACGGACGCTATACTGTCTTCGTCCTTCGTGACGGAGCCGAACGCGAACTTGACGTGGTATCCGAGTCGGGACGTACGGACTATAAGACCGACGAGGTGGTTACGGTAAAGGAATACAGGGACAACAAGTACTTCATAGGTTGACACGATAAGATAATACATAATTCTTAAATACATTGTTTCTATAACATGGAAACAAACGTTCTTATTCTTGCCGCGGTGCTCGTAGTGGTGGTACTGCTTGGCATAATTGGCGTGTTATCGCGCTATCGTAAGTGTAAATCTGACGAGGTGCTCGTCGTTTACGGTAAGACCGGCGGCACAAAATCCGCCAAACTCTATCATGGTGGCGCTGCTTTCGTGTGGCCTATCATTCAGGGCTACGACTTCCTTTCGATGAAGCCGATGCAGATAGACTGTAAGCTTACAGGCGCCATCTCTGCCCAGAACATCCGTGTGGACGTTCCGACTACCATCACCGTAGCCATCAGCACCGACCCGGAGGTGATGCAGAACGCCGCAGAGCGTATGCTCGGACTCTCAATGGACGACAAGCAGAATCTCATTACCGACGTGGTATACGGTCAGATGCGTCTTGTAATCGCCGATATGACCATTGAGGAACTCAATTCTGACCGCGACAAGTTCCTTGCAAAGGTGAAGGACAATATTGATACGGAGCTGCGCAAGTTCGGTCTGTATCTGATGAACATCAACATCAGCGACATCCGCGACGCCGCCAACTATATCGTAAACCTTGGTAAAGAGGCAGAATCGAAGGCGCAGAACGAGGCTCAAGCCAACATCGAGGAGCAGGAGAAGTTAGGTGCAATCAAGATTGCCAACCAGATAAAGGAGCGCGAGACACGCGTGGCTGAAACCCGCAAGGACCAGGAAGTGGCTATCGCCGCTACGCGTAAGGAGCAGGAAATCAGTGTGGCTCAGACCGATAAGGAGCGCGTTTCGCAGGTGGCTCAGGCCAATGCCGAGAAGGAATCGCAGGTGGCTCGTGCCGAAGCGGAGAAGAACATCAATGTGGAGCAGGCAAATACCGCCAAGCAAAGCCGCATAGCAGAGCTTAATTCCGATATGGAGATAAAGCAGGCTGAGGCCAAGAAGAAGGCTGCCATAGGACGCAATGAGGCCCAGAAGGAGATAGCTCTCTCCAACGCTCAGCTTTCGGTAACGCAGGCCAATGCCGACAAGGAGGCCGGTGAGGCCTCAGCTCGCTCAGAGGCAGCCGTACAGACGGCACGTGAGAAGGCCCAGAAGGAGGTGGAGGAAGCCAAGGCAATGAAGGTGGAATCTTCTCTTAAGGCGGAGAAGATTGTGCCTGCAGAGGTGGCAAAGCAGGAGGCCATACTTCAGGCTGACGCCGTGGCAGAGAAGGTTATACGTGAGGCAGAGGCTAAGGCAAAGGCCACTCTCGCCCAGGCAGAGGCTGAAGCAAAGGCCATCCGCATGAAGCTTGAGGCAGAGGCAGAGGGTAAGAAGATGTCGCTCCTTGCTGAGGCTGACGGTTTCCAGGCCATGGTGAAGGCTGCCGAATCTAATCCTGCCATCGCCATCCAGTACAAGATGGTGGACCAGTGGAAGGAGATTGCAGGCGAGCAGGTCAAGGCATTCGAGAAGATGCAGCTCGGCAACGTCACCGTTTTCGACGGTGGCGACGGCGCAACAAGCAACTTCCTCAACTCGTTGGTGAAGACAGTAGCGCCGAGTCTCGGCGTTCTCGACCAGCTTCCTATCGGCGAAACCGTCAAGAAAATCATCCATCCAGAGACGAAGGAAGACGACAAGACGGAGAAGAAATAACATTGCTTGCGTAAGCAAGACATAATAAAAACGGCAATTACACGAAGTCAAGGCTTCACGTAATTGCCGTTTTTCTGTTTATCTACTTATATCGTAGTTCTTAGTATAGAGTCTTGGGAGAGATGCGGAATGAGAAGGTGTAGTCCTTGTATTCCACACGATGACCCTTGCGGGCGCGTCCCCAATCGCTCCATGAGTCTACACCGCCGACACCAGCCTGCACGAGGTCGACGAAGAGGTTGGTGTACTGCGACTTTGGCAGCGACTGTGAGTGGCGCTGATTCTTCTCCTTACCTTCGTCCAGTGTGTAGAGGTCGTAGTGGAGGGCAGAAGCAGAGAAGAGCGTGTCGCTCTCGATGCGCAATCCGAAGCCGTTGTTGTCCTTGATGTTCCACCATCTGAGGTCGCTCATCGTACCCGTTTCCTGCGGACGAACGTACGGATAGAACAGCTGGTCAGCTGTGGCTTTATAGATGCCGACGTTCTGCGAGAGCTTGCGGTCAGAATAGTTCTCCACCGGTCCGCGACCGTACCATTCTGCCTGGTCCATAGCGTAAGGCAGGTTCATAACCATACCGAAGCGCATCATCTCAGGCATTTCAGCTCCCGGTGTGGTCTTCAGCGACTGTGTTACGTTGAGCGTGCCGTTCTCAGTAGCGCGGTAAGCGATGGTCAGATCAGCCTTCACCTCCGGCAGGTTGTAAGTGGCAGTAACGGTCTTTGCCTTCTTGTCCACCTGCAGCGATGTGAGCTTCATCTGCGGATTGCGCCATGCAGCGAACTTCTCCTGGACGTTAGCGCCCATGTCGTTGTCCGTCACGGCACGCCAGAAGTTAGGCTTCAGCGAACCGCCGTTGCCGAGCAATGACTTTCCTCCCACCTCATACTTGGTGATGAAGCCCGTGGCACGGTCGAACGCCAGCGTGAAGTTCTCGGCAGCGAGAGTCACATTGGCTTCCTTCTTCTTGTCCGTCAGCTTCACAGCCTTGGTCTCTGCGGCTGTTACAGCAAGGTCAGTGCCCTTGTATTCGCGGATGGGCAGCTGCTGATAAGCCACGATGTCGCCAGCCTTCTGCAGTCCCTCGTCCTTCTTAAGGCGATACTCCACGTTGAGCTGGATGTCCTTGGCGTCACTATAGTCCTTGAGGTTATAGGGCAGAACCACGTCTGCTGAGGTCTGCGGCTTGATGTTCGGGAGATCGGCGATGGTGCCGTTCTGACGCTCCACGCCGTCAGCTACGATTGCCCATGAGAGCGATACGTTGTCAAGCGCACGGAAGAAGTTCTCGTTATACACGCTCACCTTCTTCTCGCCGGTGAGGTCCTTCGGAGAAGTCCAGATGTTCTGATAGACGTAGCCCACCTCGTAAGCCTCAGGATTCGGCTTGCGGTCCGGCGAGATAAATCCGTTGCAGTTGAAGTTGTTGTCCGACGGGTCGTATGAGTTGAAGTCGCCGCCGTAGTTGTAAATCATGTTGCCGTCCTTATCCTTGCCTCTCAGTCCCTGGTCGACGAAGTCCCAGATAAAGCCGCCCTGATATGTAGGATACTTGCGTATGATGTCCCAATAGTCCTTCATGACGCCGCAAGAGTTGCCCATAGCGTGAGCATACTCGCAGTGAATCATCGGCTTGGTGTATTTCGGGTCCTTGGCATACTTCTCTGCAGCCTCAGGTGTAATATACATCTCGGCGTAGATGTCGGTGTTGTCGCCGAGGATGGCACGCTCCCAATGTACGGGACGGGTGGGGTCGAACTCGTTAATCCACTTCTTCACGTCTGAGAAGTTCTTCGAGTCGGCAGTCTCGTTACCCATCGACCAGTAGATTACCGACGGATGGTTATACTGGTTGTGCACGTTGTGCACGTTTCGTTCCATTATAGGTGTGGCGAAGAGTGGGGTGGTGGTGATGGCGTCCTTGTCATAGAAGAAGCCGTGGCTCTCCTGGTTTGCCTCTGCGCAGACGTACAGACCATATTCGTCGCAAAGGTCATAGAAGTAAGGATCGTCAGGATAGTGACATGTGCGGACAGCATTGACGTTGAACTGCTTCATGAGCTTAACGTCCTCCACCATGCGCTCACGTGAGATGACGTATCCTCCGTCGGGATCGATTTCGTGACGGTTAGCGCCCTTGATGAGCACTGGCTGACCGTTGACGAGAATCTGACGGTTCTTTATCTCCACCTTGCGGAAGCCCGTGCGTACGGGTACAGACTCTACGTCCTTGCCGTTCTGCTGCACAGTAACCACCACCTTGTAGAGGTTCGGAGTCTCGGCAGTCCACTTCAGCGGGTTCTCCACGTCAAACTTGACGGTGGCATTTATCTCTGCAACCTTCTTGCCAGCCTTCTTCTTCACCTTCGTGGTGTTGAGAATCTTGCGGCTTACGATGTCGCCGTCGGGAGCGATGAGGTCAATGACGAATTTGGCGTTGCCCTTACCCTTTACGTTTACGGCAAGTGTGCCGTTCTTATACTGTGCGTCGAGGTCCGGCGTTACGCGTACGTCGTCAATGTGGGCAGTCTGCGAACGTGAGTAGAGGAAGCAGTCGCGAGCCACGCCTGAGAGACGCCAGAAGTCCTGGTCCTCCGAGTACGATCCGTCGCACCAGCGGAATGTCTGGAAAGCGAAGAGATTGTCGCCCTTCTTGAGGTATGGGGTGATGTCAAATTCGGCTGCCGACTTCGAGTCCTCTGCATAACCTACGAACTTGCCGTTCACCCAGAGATAGATGTTGGATGTTACGCTTCCGAAATGTGCAATCACCTGACGACCGTCCCAAGAGTCGGGAATGTTGATGGTGCGGCGGTATGATCCCACGTGGTTGTCCTTCACGGGCACTTCAGGCGGGTTGTCCTTGAAGTGTCCGCGCCATGCGAATCCTACGTTCACGTATTCTGCGTCGCCGTATCCGTTGACCTCCCAGATGCCGGGCACCTTCATGGTGTTCCACTTCGAGTCGTCGTATCCTTCCTTGAAGAAGTCGGTAGGACGCTGGTCGGCATTAGCCACCCAGTTGAATCTCCAGTCGCCCTCGATGGAGAGATAGTTTGCGGAAGCCTTGCGGTCTGCCTTGAGGGCAGCGTCGCGAGTTTCGTAAGCGAAGAATGAAGTGCGGATTGGGAAACGGTTTACGTTGTTTACGTACGTGTCGTGCCACTCTGTGAAAGTGGGTTGCACGGCTGTTTTGGTAGTCTGCGCCGCGTAGATGAAGCATGGTGACATGCCTGCCACGGCGAGAGTAAGTAACAGTTGTTTCATTTCAGAATATGTTGTTAGTTGAATATTCGGCTTAAAGTTTATTAGCGATATATCCTGCAAAGATACGCAAAATAGTCGGAATGATGGTCCGATGCATAGTTAAGAATTGTATTAAAGCATTTTTATAACCGATAGAATTGTTTATATGTCCGCCATGCAAATATCGTACATATGAGTAAAAACCTGTTACAAAATAAAAATTGATTATAGAGATTTAGATGGCTGTTTTTGCGGTGTTCTGCTGTGCAAATGGCACCCATGCTTAACGATAAAGCCTCTTTTACAGTCCGATAGTGCCACTATCAGAGTGTAAAAGAGGCTTTGTTGCATGATAACAGTGGCGGTATTGGAGGGTAAAAGTGGCTCTATGACAACTCTATGATGCTTGTTCATATCCCTTATTCATTGCACACTTCTTTTCATATCAGCATAATCACCTGTGTGTCAACACACTATCGCTGCACGCTCAAAACTCAAGAATTTCGCACCAAAGATTTTGTTGTGCGTTCAACTCATAGTATTGAGCGTTAGAAATGCAAATATTGTATTCGGCGGAACCGCCGAAGTTACTTTCTCCTGCATGCCGATGGCACGTGCCATGAGCCGCACCACGTCCTTAAGCTCGTTATATCGGTCGAGCTTTATCTGCTGATTGATGACGTATCCCTTGATGAGGTATTGCTTGAGGACAGAGTTTGCCCATTGACGGAAACGAGTGCCTTGTACGGACTTTACACGATAGCCAACGGAGATGATGACATCGAGGTTGTACATAGCGGTTTCGTACATTTGGTCTTGGTCTTTACCCATATGTGCAAATTTTGCACATGTGATATTCTTGTCAAGTTCGCCTTCTTTGTAGCAATTGTTTATGTGGCGTGCAATGACTGTTCTATCACGTCCAAACAGCTCAGCCATCTGGCTCTGTGTCAGCCACACTGTCTCATTCTCCAGTTTCACATTCAGCTGGACGCTTCCGTCTTGCGAACGGTATATTTCTATTGAATTGTTCATATTGTCGATATGGTTAATTGTCTTTATTGCTTTATGTTAGTATATTCTGCGTTCTGCCCAATCGCCGCGGTCCAGATTGCGGTAACCTATGGCTTCGGCTATGTGTTGCGACTGTACGTTTTCAGCTCCGGCGAGGTCGGCGATGGTGCGTGCCACTTTCAGGATGCGGTTATAGGCGCGGGCGGAGAGCGAGAACTTCTCCATGGCTGTGCGCAGGAGAGCGATGGACTGTTCGTCTGGTTCGGCAAACTGATGAATCATGCGCTCGGTCATCTGCGCGTTGCAGTGGATGCCGCGATATTCCTTGAAGCGTGCCGTCTGGATGTTGCGTGCCTTGATGACGCGCTCACGGATGGCTGCGCTCGGTTCGCCCGGCTCTGACTTCGAGATGTCCTTGAACGGCACGGGCGTTATCTCGCACTGGATGTCAATGCGGTCGAGCAGCGGTCCTGATATCTTGTTCATGTAGCGCTGAATCTGCCCCGTGGAACAGCAGCAGTTGTGCGTCGGGTCGTTGAAGTAGCCGCACGGACATGGATTCATGGAGGCGATGAACATGAACGAGCAGGGGAACTCTACGGTGTACTTGGAGCGTGAGATGGTTATCTTGTGGTCTTCGAGCGGCTGGCGCAACACTTCGAGCGTCTTCTTGTTGAACTCGGGCAGTTCGTCTGCGAAGAGCACGCCGTTGTGAGCCAGCGATATTTCGCCGGGTTGCGGATTGATGCCGCCGCCGACCAACGCCACTTCGCTGATGGTGTGGTGCGGAGCGCGGAACGGGCGCTGCGATATGAGCGATGTGCCGCGCTGCAGCTTGCCCGCCACGCTGTGTATCTGTGTGGTCTCGAGGCTTTCGGCGAGCGACAACGGGGGAAGGATGGAAGGCAGACGCTTCGCCATCATCGACTTGCCTGAACCCGGAGGTCCCACCATGATGAGGTTGTGTCCGCCAGCTGCCGCCACTTCCAGAGCGCGTCTGACACTCTCCTGACCACGCACGTCGGCAAAGTCGAGGTCGAAGCTGTACTGCTGCTCGTAGAATTCGCGCCGTGTGTCGACGAAGGTCGGCTCGTATTCAGCAGCACCCGTGATAAGCTTGATGACGTCCATGATGTTGTTCATGCCATACACCTCTAAGTTGTTTACCACAGCCGCCTCGCGCTCGTTCTGCTTCGGCACAATTAGTCCCTTCAGTTTCTCCGCTCTCGCCTTTATGGCTATCGGCAAAGCTCCCTTAATAGGTTGCAGCGTACCGTCAAGTCCCAGTTCGCCCACCATCATATATTGGTCGAGCGAGTTGCTGACAATGGCTCCGCTTGCCGCCAGTATGGCAATGGCAAGCGGCAGGTCGAAGGAGCTTCCCTCCTTCCGAAGGTCAGCTGGAGCAAGGTTTATAGTGATGTCGCCGTGCGGAAACTTATATCCGTTGAACTGTAGAGCGGATGCTATGCGGTCGCGACCCTCGCGTACGGCGGTGTCGCCCAGTCCGGTAAGGTGATACATGACGCCCGGCACGATGTTGACCTCCACTCTTACAGTGGTGACGTCAAGGCCGTTTACAGCAGCAGAATAAGTCTTTACGAGCATAATGATTGGAAGGTTTAGAGGGTTAGTATATAAAGACAAAAGTAGCGGTTTTGGATGGATTGAACAAATAAAATGACAGAATATATAATCATAATAAATGAATAGCTGAATAAAAATCGCTATCTTTGCAAGATACAAAGATAAATACAGTTTATGGAGATGACTTTAAGGTCAAGTTCACAAGACAAACATCCCGAACGTTATCCTCTTTTAATCAAACGTAACGAATTGGACAGAATATAATATAGCAATGGAAGAAGATTTCGATATACGACAGGAGCAGGCTGCGAAAGGAGAGAAAGACTTCGAGAACGCCCTGCGTCCGCTGCGCTTCGGCGACTTCAGCGGACAGCAGAAGGTGGTGGAGAATCTTGAAGTGTTCGTGGAAGCTGCCAAGTATCGCGGCGAACCGCTTGACCACACGCTCCTGCACGGCCCTCCAGGACTGGGCAAGACCACGCTCAGCAACATCATTGCCAACGAGCTTGGCGTGGGATTTAAGATTACGAGCGGACCCGTGCTTGACAAGCCCGGCGACCTTGCCGGCATCCTTACGTCGCTTGAGCCGCGTGACGTGCTCTTCATTGACGAGATTCACCGCCTATCGCCCGTGGTGGAGGAATACCTCTACTCGGCGATGGAGGACTATCGCATTGACATCATGATTGACAAAGGACCGTCTGCACGCTCCATTCAGATTGACCTCAATCCCTTCACGCTCGTCGGTGCAACCACGCGAAGCGGACTGCTTACGGCGCCTTTGCGTGCACGTTTCGGCATCAATCTGCACCTTGAGTATTACGGACCGGAGACCTTGCAGCGCATCATCAAGCGCTCTTCTGCCATCATGAAGGTGCCCATCGACGACGATGCTGCCATTGAGATAGCCCGTCGCTCGCGCGGAACGCCCCGTATTGCCAACGCATTGCTGCGCCGCGTGCGCGACTTTGCCCAGGTGAAGGGCAACGGACGCATCGACCGCGACATCGCAAGGCTCTCGCTTTCGGCGCTCAACATCGACCAGTACGGACTGGACGAGATTGACAACAAGATCCTGCTCACCATCATCGACAAGTTTCGTGGCGGTCCCGTGGGCATCTCAACCATCGCTACAGCCATCGGCGAGGACACCGGCACCGTGGAGGAAGTCTACGAGCCGTACCTTATCATGGAGGGATTCATCAAGCGCACGCAGCGCGGACGTATGGTCACGCCGCTTGCCTATCAGCATCTCGGACGACCGATGACGGGCTGCAACGCCGCCGAACCGACGCTCTTCGACTAAATCTCACACCTCATTATCACTACACCCTTATGGAACAACTCCTGCATTATATCTGGAAACACCGCATACTGCCTCTCCACGAGCTCCGCACTACGGACGGACGACTCGTGGAGATAATCGATCCCGGTCTGCATAACCATCACTCTGGTCCCGACTTCTTCAATGCCAAGATTCGGCTTGACGGCACGTTGTGGGTGGGCAATGTGGAGATACACGAGCGCTCTGCCGACTGGTTTCTGCACGGACACGACCAGGATCCGGCTTACAACAATGTGGTGCTGCATATTGCTTCTACTATAGACATGGACGTGATGACCGCCGACGGCAGCCGTCCGCCCCAGATGGAGCTGCAGGTTCCGCCGCATGTGATGCAGAATTATCAGCGCCTTCTGGCTGACGACCGCTATCCGCCGTGCCGCGACACCGTCATGCAGCTGCCTTCGCTTGCCGTCCATTCATGGATGAGTGCGCTCGGAGCAGAACGTCTCAGCGACAAGTGCGACGCCATTGATCAGCGCGTAAAGGCTGCGGGCGGGTCGTGGGAGCAGGCGTTCTTCGCCACTATAGCCCGCGGATTCGGTTTCGGAGTCAACAGCGAAGCTTTCGAGCTGTGGGCTTCCGGCTTGCCGTTCATGCAGGTGGCGCACCATCGAGACGATCCGTTTCAGGTGGAAGCCCTCTTCCTTGGCTATGCAGGACTGCTTGACGATGACGCCATGAACGACAAGCAGCGTGCTTTGGCGCTTACCGATCCTTACTTCGTCCGTCTGCAACGCGAATGGAAATACCTTGCACATAAGTTTCATCTCGTCTCCATGACCCGCCATACGTGGCGCTTCATGCGTCTGCGTCCTCAGAACTTCCCTTACATCCGCCTATCACAGCTCGCCACGCTCTATTGTTCGCGGCGTGCCGACCTGAGCAACATCGTGGCTTGTACAACGCTTGACGATGTTCGCAAGGCGCTGCAGACCGAAGCCGGCGACTACTGGCGCACGCATTACACCTTCGGAAAGGAGAGCGCCGAGTCAGCCAAGCGTCTCTCGTCTTCTTCCATAGACGTCATAATCATCAATGCCGTGGTGTCGATGCTCCACGCCTACGGACGCCATCGTCAGGACGAACGGCTCATAGCGCGTGCCGCCGCATTCCTCGAAGCGCTGCCTCCCGAGGACAACACTCACATCCGTCTATGGCGTGAGTGCGGCATTTCTGCCGATAACGCAGCCGACACGCAGTCGCTCATACAGCTCCACAACCGCTATTGCGAGCGCAAGGACTGCCTCAGATGCAGGTTCGGATATTACAGCATGAAGAGGATATGAGAGTTAGGAATTAGGAGTTAGGAATTAGAAGTTGTGGCCATTTTGACAATAAAGTAACGAAATAATAGAAAAAAGTGGATAGATATAGGCATAAATAAAATAAAAAAGCTACTTTTGCATTATTACTAACAATCTAAACCACGACTATTATGAAAATCAAGTATCTCAAAGTGTCGGTGATGTTTCTCGCCGCTACGTTACTCACCAGCTCGTGTGTAGGTTCGTTCTCGCTTTTCAACAGACTTGCGAAATGGAATACTCATGCCACAGGTTCGAAGTTCCTCAACGAAATTATCTTTATCATCATCTCGCCCGCCTATGCAGTATGCTGCGTGGCAGACGCCCTTGTGCTCAATACCATAGAGTTCTGGTCGGGTAGCAATCCGATGGCACAGAACATCGGCAAGACCCAAAACGTCACCGGCAAGGACGGACTCATCTATGCTGTCACAACATTGAAGGACGGTTACGAGGTGAAGAGTCCGAAGGGAGAAGTGGTGAAGTTCCTCTATGATCAGGAAACGGATTCGTGGTCGCAGGTGCAGAACGGCAAGAAGACCGAGATATTCCGCTTCAACGATGACGGCACCATCCAGGCCAACCTTCAGGACGGACGCCACATCACAGTAACACCCGATGAGGCTGGTCTCTTCGAGGTGAACATGGCGCAGTACGGCGCATCGTTCTACGCAATGAGATAATTTCTTAGTTTGCCAACTATATTCGTTAATATATAATTAGGGTGTATCATGATTGAAGTAGCTTCAGTCTTGATACACCCTAATTTTTTCTTATTAGTCCAATCTTTTATCAGCCCAGCTTCTCTATTTCTTCTTTAGAAAGTCCGGTGTAAATGGCTATCTTGTCAACAGACTCTCCCATTCCGAGCATCGTTTTAGCGAGGCGTTGTCTTTCTTCGTTAACACCTTGCGCTTTTCCTTGTTCTATTCCTTGTTCTATTCCTTGTTCCAGTCCAAGTCTCATTCCTTCATCGCGTGCATTACCGAGCACGTCGTTTTGTATCATCACGGCGTTGATATGCTCGTCATAGGCATAGCGTTCTGCGTCCGTCATCGAGTAGTATAGTAGTTTCTTTCTTGCTTCCTGCAGTCCGGGTGTGGTGGTGTCGTCTTTTATGATGCCATTCTTCAGATACGCCACCCATTCCTCGAGTGGTGTAACAGCCACCTTGTTGAACTCATTTACGCGTACGAGGATATACTCAGGGAAGATTTCCGAAGGACTTTTTCTCACGATGGTTCCTTTCTCCTTACTGCTGACCATCAGCTGGTCGTGTGTATGTACGCCGATAAACTTGTTTTGTCCGACGTACAGATAGTCAGCACCCTTTCCGAGGTCGAAATATAGAATGCTGATGGAGTAGACCTTCTTCACCTCCTTGTATGTATCTCCGAGATTTATATGCTCCGTGATGGCCTTTGCCACCCCGTAGAGTATTCGCTCTAAATAATAAAGCTCGCTCGTGTTCTGTACCTCCACGATTATAATCTCGCCCTTCGAGTTCTTCGCTTTGATATCCACGCGGTTGAACTTGTCGTCTTCAGCCTTCTGATTGCCTTCGCTTTCGAGAATCTCCAGTATCTCCACCTTTTCGTTCAGAAACACGGTAAGAAATCCTTCGAGTACGTCGAAGTTGGCCTTTTGTCGTAGCAGACGTTTGATAGCCCAATCAAAGCGTATGTATTTATCATTCAGTGTACCCATATCTCATATATATGTTATGTTCAGAGTTTCTTCTGCAAACTTACATAAAATAGTTTAGAAAACATCCATATAATTCGTCTTTTTTGTGTAAGTTTGCATTCAGAAATACGACATAAGCCGTTAAAGCCTAATTGTTTAGCTAACACTATTACAAATCATTGAATAATTATTCTTATCATTTTCGTTTATGACAAAAAAACATCTACACATGCTGCACTCTTCCGTTGTTGCCTTCGCCGTTGCGATGACAGCAGGAAATGCGCATGCAGCAATGTCCGTAAGCAAGCCGGGAATGGCTCCGCTGGACGCTAACGCCGCACGGACTGCCACAGCCAACTTCCTCAGTCCGTTGAAGGCAGCGGCACGCGCCGCATCGCGCGACCTTTGGGGCTATATGTATTATGCCAATGCCTGGCCGACGGCAAGCCAGGAGTACGGATTCATGGCATTTGATGCCGCAACAGCTTCCAACTTCCGCGACCTGCGTACAGAAGAGGAACGCAACATGCTTCCTAACGGTGGTTCTTCTCTCTATAACGGTAAGTATAATCTTATCAACTATAAGAAGAACGGCAATTCGCTCGTAATCACTCACTATTGCCTCGACACTGAGAGCAATTGGCACTCCGAGTTCGCCCCCGAGCAGGTGACGTCAATGTCGCTCCTTGCCACGGAGACCGCCACAAGCCAGCTGACGGGAAAGGTGTACGGACAGTTCTACACCAGCGATATGAGCAGCTTCGAGTTTGGCGTAATCGACTATTACAAGATGGAGCGCACAGCCATTGCGCCGTCCACACACAAGTATGTGGCTATGGGTGTCAGCTCAGAAGAGCGCGTTTATGCCGTTGCCACAGACGGATTTCTTTACGAGATAGACACCAAGACGGGCGAGGAGACCAAGATTGGTCCCACCGGAGTCTACGTAGCGCCTTCGTCAGAGAAGAGTTTCGGACAGAGTGGCGAGATTGATCAGGACGACGACACCTTCTATTGGGCTTCGTTCGACGCCAATAAGCACGGCGCTCTCTACACCGTCGACCTCAAGACCGGACTTGCCACACTCGTGGCAGACTTCCCCCACAACGAGCTGTTCTACGGTCTGGCTGTTCCAGAAGCCATCCCGGACGCAGCAGCACCTGCCGCTCCTACCATCTCAGTCAGCTTTAACGGCGCTTCCACGACCGGACAGATATCCATCGTGGCTCCTTCCAAGACATACGGCGGATCTGCGCTTACGGGCAATGTGGACTACGTGGTTCACGCCGGCACACAGCAGGTTCTCAACGGAACTATGAAGGCAGGATCGACATCCTCGTATGACATCACCGTGCCGGAGGGCATGAACTACATCACCGTGACGCTTTCTAACGCCGCAGGCAAGAGCAAGAAGGCTTCCACGTCCGTATTCG
>ERZ1023617.356-NODE-356-length-18938-cov-17.030927_pt1 | contig 18938 bp, 19 predicted proteins | sample MGYA00380328_ERZ1023617 | MGnify/ENA primary metagenome ERZ1023617 (study PRJEB33179, sample SAMN07448977) | human gut metagenome | biome: Human-gut; feature: Human associated habitat; material: Faeces | host: Homo sapiens | place: India: Bhopal | collected...
AAACGGCTGTTCGCCTACACCCAAATGCACAACTACGGCATGTGAAGTTTGAGGTCGTGCATGCAAAAACGATACAGAAAAAATGCAGATTTTGAACACCCTAACAATTTTCTTTGTCTTAGCATGCAACATTTTGCACAAAACAACTAACTTTGCTCCCTCAATACGCATATATTTTGTAACAATGATTGACACCATTATCAATGCTGCGCTCAGAGCTGGACGCGCCATTATGAACATCTATAACCACCCCGACTTAGATTGGCAGGTGGAACGCAAAGCCGATAATTCGCCTTTAACATTGGCAGACCGTGAGTCGCACCGCGTAATTGCCGAAGCTTTAGAGGCGACTCCTTATCCCTTGCTTAGTGAGGAAGGCGCACATCTGCCCTATGATGAACGCAAAGATTGGCACTCGCTGTGGATTGTTGACCCATTGGATGGCACAAAGGAGTTTTTGAAGAAGAACGATGAGTTCACGGTGAACATTGCTTTGGTTACCGATGGAGTGCCTGTGATGGGCGTGATTTATGTGCCTGCTAAGCACCAACTATTTTGGGGCGAAAAAGGTCAGGGTGCCTTTACGGCTGAGGTTGACCCCGAAACTTTACATGTGGGTAAGCCTGAGGCTTTGCCGCTTAAAGGGGCTGATTGGGGACGTCCCTTCCGCGTAGTTGCTTCGCGCTCGCATCTTTCGCCCGAAACTGAAACTTTCATTGCGGACTTGCGACGCCATCACCCCGACTTGGAGATGGTGAGTGCTGGATCTTCGCTCAAGCTATGCTTGGTTGCCGAAGGTAAGGCGGATATTTATCCGCGTTTGGCTCCTACGATGGAGTGGGACACTGCTGCAGGACATGCCATTGCCTTGGCTGCTGGAAGAAAAGTGCTTGATGCGCAAACTGACTTACCGCTTACTTACAACAAAGAAGACTTGCACAACCCTTGGTTTGTGGTGAAGTAGGGAGTTTTTTGAACAGCTACTTACGATTTTTAAAAATGGTGTGTGTGTGTCATGATGTAAAGAGACACACCCGAATTTTCCCTTTAAGGCTTTATGCAACCCCTATTCGTTATTATAGTTTTAACCTTCGTGGTATTGGCACTGATTAAAGACCGCATGCGCCCTGGACTTGTGTTGCTCTCGGGTGCTGTGGTGTTTTTGTGTGCTGGCATACTTAGTCCCAAAGAATTGCTTGAGGGATTTGCTAACAAGGGCATGATTACTGTGGCTATGCTCTTTTTGGTAAGCGAGGGTGTAAGACGGTCGGGCATGCTCGAGGCATTGCTCAAACGCTTGTTACCACATGACAAAACGAGCAATAGTGTGCGACGTGTGCAAATGCGCATGTTGCCCACGGTGGCTTTTATTTCAGCTTTTTTGAATAACACGCCTGTGGTGGTTATTTTTGCTCCGATGGTAAAACGCTGGGCTGAAAAACATGGTGTGGCTGCTACAAAATTGCTCATTCCCTTGTCGTATGCCACCATTTTGGGAGGCGTATGCACACTTATTGGTACAAGCACGAACTTGGTGGTGCATGGCATGGTGATTGATGCAGGCTTTGAGGGCTTTTCGATGTTTGAGCTGGGTAAGGTGGGCGTGATTGTGGCTGCGGTGGGTCTGCTTTATGTGTGGTTGTTCTCGAACAAATTGTTGCCCACTGAACGCATTGACCGCGATGAGAACACACGACCTGATGAACTTTTGCATGGTATGCACCGCATTGAGGTGGTGTTGGGAGCTCGTTTCCCCGCCATCAATCGTCGCATCATCGACTTTGACTTTAAGCGCAAATATGGTGCCGACATTCTTGAACTGAAACGGGGTGGTGTTACCATGATTATGCACGACATGCGACGTGAACGCTTTCATGAAGGTGACACTTTGGTGTTGCTTGCTAACGATGACTTTATGAAGAACTGGGGCGACTCTTCGTTCTTCCTTATGGTGTCGAATGGCAAAGAGCAGGACTTTAAGATGCCGCGTTGGAAGTGTTGGCTCTCAGTTATTTTGTTGTTCTTGATGATTGTGGGGGCTACTGTAGGCGAGCTTCCTGCTGTGCGTCAGGCAGTTCCACGCATGCACTTAGACATGTTTTTCTTTGTGTGTGTAGTTACTATTATCATGGCTTGGCTCAATATTTTCCCTGCTCGCAAATATACCAAGTACATTTCGTGGGATATACTTATTACCATTGCTTCGGCTTTTGCCATTAGTAGGGCTATGCAAAACTCGGGCATGGCAGACGCTGTGGCACAATTCACGGTGGAACTGAGCAAGAGTTGCAGTCCGGTGGTGTTATTGGCAGTGATTTTCATTATTACCAACTTGTTTACGGAGTTAATGACTAACAATGCTGCAGCGGCTTTGGCTTTTCCGCTTTCGTTGAGCATTGCACAACACATGGGTGTGAGTCCTATGCCTTTTTTTGTAACTATCTGCATGGCAGCCTCAGCGAGTTTTAGCACGCCTATTGGTTATCAAACAAACTTGATTGTGCAAGGTGTGGGCAATTATAAGTTTGCCGACTTTGTGCGCATTGGACTTCCGCTCAACATCATTGCTTTGGTTATCACCGTTACCATTGTTCCCTTGCTTTGGCCTTTCTAAACAGGTGTAACAAGGCATGAACAAAAATATCTATGGCATTTGCGTTTTGAGGGGACGCTAATTCCCCATTTGATAAAAACGCAAATGCCATAATTTGTATTAACATAAGTTCGAAATAAGTTTAAATTACCTCATTTACAAGTATGAACAAACAAGAAAGTTTAGAGCTAAAAGGCGTAGCTATACTAATGATGCTTTTTCTTCACCTTTTTAATACGCCAGAACGTGCAGCAGAGTGTTACAATCTTTTGTATATAGGAGATAAGCCTCTGTCCCTGTTACTGAGTCGTATAGGTGGAATGTGCGTACCTATCTATATTTTTATTTCTGGTTATGGACTTGCTGCTTCATGGCAGAAGCAACCCAATCATCAGTTACATCCTTTGAAACGAATTTGGCGCTTGTTTGGCATGTATTGGACTGTTTTTTTACTTTTCATTCCTTTGGCAAGTTATATAAGACCAAGTGAATATCCTGGTAGTATCGGTGAATTCGTATTGAATTTCTTTTGCCTAACATACTCTTACAACGGAGAATGGTGGTTCTTGCGTTCTTATATTCTTATGGTATTGTTTTCTCCATGGATTATAGGTTGTATGATGCGAGGAAAAAAACAACGCAAAAGCATGATTATTGTCGCTGCCATAAGCTATATGGTATGGGCTGTATTATCTAAAACTCATTGGATGCAAGATTTTTATGTAATGGATGTTGTAAAGAATTTTTTACATATCTATTTTTCCTTTGTCTTCGGTGTATGGCTGTTCTGTACGGGGGGGTATTTCGTTTACGTACGAAGTTAGATACACTATCCGCAAATCGTAGATGTTGGGTAATAGCAACTGGCATAGCTTTACCTCTTATTTTATGTTTTGTCTACGAAAAAATGTTCATAAAAGCCATTGCAATGATGCCTCTTTTGCCTTTCTATCTTATGCTCAATAGAGCTGGATGGGTGAAATGCGTGTTATGCTATTTGGGGCGTCATAGCACCTATATGTGGCTTACACACTCATTCTTTTGTTATTATCTTTTTCACGATTATATCTACGGCTTACGCTATCCTGCACTAATGTTTGGTGTACTAATAATGCTTGCACTCATATCGTCCTATGTATGTAAGTGGGTGCATGATGGTGTTGCACATCTTTTCTCTAAATTGTACTTACGCACACGTTAGCAAGATGCAAAAAAATTACATCCGTGCAACATTTTTGACAAGTACAACAAAATAATTACACTTGTATATTATTGATTTTCAATGCTTTTCTGTATATAGCAACATTTATACTAATATTTGCAACATCTGTACTAACACGTTCGTGCGGAAATGCCGTATCTTTGCATCGTGAATTTAAGCAAGCTACTGGCTGTCTGCGTGAGCACATATATATAATATATATAAAGCGTTCGCGGATTACACTCCATTAGCCAACACAAACTAAACACAAAGCAGACGCGATCTGCACACATAATGATCAACCCAAATAACATTATGTTCCGCGTACACACAACGCTATATGCCCCACAGCACATACCAGAGGCAAGCTTGCTAACATGCACAACGCACGCACAACTGCGTGCTACTTTTTAAAATGGAATTCTAAAAATTCTGATTTCAAAATTCTAAAACTTAGGCAAGAAAGAAAAAGACATATAGGTTTAGGTTAATTGCTCGGGTAAAAAAGGTTGTTAAGGAAAGAAATAGAGTTTCGGGCATCCCCGAGTAGTGCTTTGAAACTCATAGGAAGCGATGTTTTTAAAAACAATTTATTGTTTTTATGGTCGCACTCCTAAAATACGCCTCTGTCGACGCGAGTCGGTGGAGGCGGTTTTTTTTTGTCATCTCTAAACCAATGAGAACCACCCTAAATTCTAAAAGCGTCTAAAAGTTTTTAATTCTCAATATTTCCACACTTTTTACCATCATATACACGGCAATATCTGTAACTTTGCAGCATGAAACGTATTTTACTCATACTCATGGTGGCGACATGCGCCTTCGCTTATGCCACTGCTCTACCCCATCATCACAACACAGACTTTGCCTCAAGCCCTGCGTATACCGACAGCATTATGCCTGAAGATTCGGTGCTGACCGACACGGTGATAGACAATATTCAGAACAACGAATCGCTGAGAGAGCGCATCACAAAACTACTTGACAACGATATTTTTGAACGTACACAGGTGGGACTCTACATCTACGACCTTACTGCTGACACGTTGGTGATGGCTTATCACGAACGCCAATGTATGCGTCCCGCATCGAACGAAAAAATTATGACTGCCATTACGGCTTTAAACGATTTGGGGGTGAACTATAACTACTCCACACAGCTTTATGCGGATGGTTTGCCCACAGAGGTAGACTCCGTGTTTAACGGACACGTTTACATTCGTGCAGGATATGACCCACTCTTTGATGCTGACGACATGCATGCCTTTGCCCACGAACTCAAAAACCACGGCATTACACGCATCACATCGCCCATCTGCTTAGACTTGAGCATGAAGGACGACAAAAAGATGGGTTGGGGATGGTGTTGGGATGATGATGAAGTGCCTACAACACCTTTACTTTTTGGCAATCGCGACACTTTTACTGACAATATGCGACGCATTTTCCGTGCTGAGAACATTGAATGGGACGGAACAACCACCGAACAGACGACACCATCAAGTGCAACGCTGCTCTGCACACGTACACACAGCATAGACGATGTGCTTATGCCCATGATGAAAAAGAGCAACAACTCTATGGCTGAATCGATGTTCTACCAAATTGCCGCACAAGGTGGACGCAGCAAAGTGGGACGCAAACAAGCGGTGTCACACTATAATGCACTTATTAGTCACATAGGGCTCGAACCTTCTCATTATCAAATTGCCGATGGGTCGGGACTTTCGCTCTATAACTACCTTACGCCCGAACTTTTAGGACGTATGTTGCGCTATGCTTATAACAATGACGATATATTCAGACACCTTCACCAGTCCTTGCCCATTGCTGGACGCGATGGTACTCTGCGCAAACGCATGCGCGGAACTGCTGCTGCAGGCAATGTACATGCTAAAACGGGTACGGTTGAAGGGGTAAGCACGCTCTCGGGATACTGCACGACGGCGCAAGGCAATGTGCTATGCTTTAGCATTATGAACCAAGGCATCCGATACACTTCGACGGGCAGAAACTTCCAGGACCGTGTGTGTCGCGCACTATGTAAATGAGCGTTTTCGCTTTTTTAGGCAAAAAAACTTTCTCAGTTTCACGCGTTACACTAACTTTGCTTCGGTTTTACGTGGAATATGCAACAAAACTGCACACCCACGAGCACAAAAACATAAAACTTAAGGGTACGGAAATTTTGAAGTGCCCCATAATTCAACAAAATTAGATACATAATTCAACAATTCCTAATGAACGAAACACAACAACTGGTTAATACGATTGTCGATGGCATTCAAGAGAAAAAAGGACGTAGCATTGTAACTGTAGACCTCCGTCGCATTGTCAGCGCCCCAAGCTCTTACTTTGTTATTTGCACTGCAGGGTCGCCTCAACAAGTTGACGCTATTACCGACTCAGTAGAAGAGTTTACAGGCAAACACTTGCGCGAAAAGCCTGCTGCCATTGCTGGACGCGATAACTGCGAATGGGTAGCTATGGACTATGGCAACGTTATTGTACACATCTTCTTGCCCGAAGCACGCGAATTCTACGACATCGAAAACCTTTGGGATGACGCTGATATTACTGAAATAGCTGACTTAATGTAAAAAAAAGAGGGGAACGTAAATTTAGATTAAACGTGAATTTAGATTAAACGTGAATTTAGATTATAGGAGTTAAGCATTACACACACAAACCTAAATGGCTAAGTTTATGCATGCTCTCTTTATCCCCAAAAATTCCCAATAAAAAGAATAATCATGTCTCAAACACCCAATACGCCACAAAAGCCTAATGGTTCGATGCGCAACAATCGCCCAGTTTTTAGACTTTCGTGGATATACATCATTGCCATTGCCATACTTGCTTTTATGTTTTGGCAAAACAACGGCACCGCCACAGGCGGACTCGATAAGGAGGTGGACTATTCTGCCTTCCGCTCATACGTTGCCAACGGCTATGCACGCGAGGTTATTGTGAACAAAACAGACGGACGCGTGCGCTTGGTGGTGCAACCCGACAAAATACGCGATGTATTTAAGGCTGGTAGCGACCAAACGGGTACGGCACCTACGGTATCGGCTAAATACCCTAATGTTGAGTCGGTTAGCAACTTCCTTGATACAAACTACAAGGGCGGCGTGCGCTATGAAGAGGATAACAGCTTTATAGGACGTTTGTTTAGCAGCCTTATGCCCATTCTTTTGCTCTTTGCACTCTACTTCTTCTTTATGCGACGCGTAGGTTCGGGCATGGGAGGCGGCACAAGCATCTTTAGTGTGGGCAAAAGTAAAGCTCGCTTGTTTGAAAAGAACGGCAAAAACACTACCCATGTCACATTTAAAGATGTGGCAGGACAAGAAGGTGCCAAACAAGAAATTCGTGAGATTGTTGACTTCCTCAAAAATCCACAAAAGTATACTGAACTTGGTGGTAAAATTCCTAAGGGTGCTTTGCTCGTAGGACCTCCGGGAACTGGTAAAACGCTCTTGGCTAAAGCTGTGGCTGGCGAGGCTGACGTGCCTTTCTTCTCAATGGCAGGTTCCGACTTTGTGGAAATGTTTGTGGGTGTAGGTGCAAGCCGTGTGCGCGACCTCTTTCAACAAGCTAAGGAGAAGGCACCTTGCATCATCTTTATTGATGAGATTGATGCCATTGGACGTGCGCGTGGCAAGAACCCCACAATGGGTGGTAACGATGAACGCGAAAACACACTCAACCAATTACTGACCGAAATGGACGGCTTTGGTACGAACTCAGGTGTTATTGTGCTTGCTGCTACAAACCGCGTGGAAATTCTTGACTCGGCATTGCTCCGTGCAGGACGCTTTGACCGACAAATTCATGTGGACTTGCCCGAACTCTCTGAACGTGTAGCTATTTTTAAGGTACACATGAAGCCGCTTAAGCTCGATAATACGGTGGACATTGAAATGTTGGCACGACAGACACCAGGTTTTTCGGGAGCTGACATTGCCAACGTATGTAACGAGGCTGCACTGATTGCTGCCCGACACAATCGCAAAGAGGTGGGCAAGCAAGACTTTCTTGATGCCGTTGACCGCATTATTGGTGGTTTGGAAAAGACCTCGAAGGTGATGACTGAAAACGAAAAACGCTCTATTGCCATACACGAGGCTGGACATGCTTCAGTGTCATGGCTCTTGCAATATGCCAACCCGCTTGTTAAAGTAACGATTGTACCCCGTGGTCAGGCTTTAGGCGCAGCATGGTATTTGCCCGAAGAACGTACCATCACTACACGCGAGCAAATGCTTGATGAAATCTGCTCGCTTTTGGGTGGACGTGCTGCTGAGGAACTTTTTACAGGTCACGTTTCGAGTGGTGCACTCAATGACCTTGAACGTGTTACCAAACGCATCTATGGCATGGTGGCTTATTTGGGTATGAGCGAAAAGCTCTCGAATGTGTGCTATTATAACACACAGAGCGAGTATAACTTTACGAAGCCCTATTCTGAACATACTGCCGAGTTAATTGACGCTGAGGTGCAACGCCTCATTACCGAACAATATAACCGCGCAAAGCAGTTGCTTACAGAACATGCTGCGCAACACAATCAGTTGGCTGACTTGTTAGTAGACCGCGAAGTTATCTTTACGGAGGACGTGGAACACATCTTTGGTCCGCGCCCTTGGAAGAGCCGTGCCGATGTGCTGATGGAAGAAGAGGCTTTGAAACTTGCCGAAGAACGTGCTCCTAAGAACGAGGAGAAAGAGGGTGAGTCTACCTCAGAAAATGCAACTGATGGCAGCCAAATGGTTTCTGAAAATGCTGAAAAAACAGCAGACAGCAACGAAACTGCTGCCGAACATGCTCAAAATACCGAAAACACCAATCAACGTAACGATAATGAATAACCTTATTGTGCGTGCCCTCACAGGCATTGTCTTTGTGGCAGTGCTTGTGGGCGGCACGCTCTTTTCGCCCATTACCTTCACTGTGCTCTTTGCCGCTATTACGGGACTGACGGTGTGGGAGTTTTCAACCAACGTTAACCGCTTTGCGGGAGCATCTGTCAACCGCCTCATCAATACGGTGGCAGCGGTCTATCTCTTTGTGGCTTTTGGTGGTTTCTGTGCCGACTACGTTCCATCAAAAGCTTTTATCCCCTACCTCATCTCGGTGGTTTACTTGCTCATTAGCGAGCTTTATTTGCAAAAGCCCGATCCCTTAAAGAATTGGGCATACGCCTTTGCCTCGCAAATGTATGTGGCCTTGGCTTTTGCCTTGCTCAATGTGTTGGCTTTCCGCTATGATGCACTGACCAACCGCACACTCTTTGAACCTATCTATCCGCTTAGCATCTTCCTCTTTTTGTGGACGAGCGACACGGGAGCTTATTGCTGTGGCTCATTGCTGCACAAACGTTTCCCTGCCAAACTTTTTGAACGTATCTCGCCCAATAAATCGTGGGTAGGAAGTATAGGGGGTGGCATTCTTTGCCTGGTGGTGGCTTATGCTTTGTGGCAAGTAGCTCCCAATCTTCTCACACTCGCCCAATGGATGGGACTGGGCATCACTGTTTGTGTGTTTGGCACTTGGGGTGACCTTGTAGAAAGCCTCTTTAAACGCCAACTTGGCATAAAAGACAGTGGAAACATCTTGCCCGGACACGGAGGCATGCTCGATCGCTTCGACTCTTCGCTCTTGGCTATTCCTGCTGCCGTGCTTTATCTTTACACCATAGCAAACTTTTAAATGCTAAATATTAAACAAGCTAAGCGCAAACTCATTTTGCGCATAATCGTTGTTGTGCTGACCTTGACATGCTTGGTCAGCGCAATTACGTTTGCGGTGGTTAAACGTCCATTCAACAACAATTTTGAAATTGTTGACCAACTGGGTGGCAACATTTTTCCCTCTGCCATCCTCTCAGTGGCAACCACCGACACACAAATCATACAACCTATAGAAGGGGGCGAAAGCGTGGGCAATGCTAAGTCGGTATTTGCCATTAAGCTACACAACCATAAAGCAGGAACGGTGGTACACATTGAATTGGCAGAAACGCCTTTCTACGCGCGTTCAGTTAGCACCTTTGTGCTAACTAAGCCCGATGCTGACTACATTGTATACCCCGATGTGCTTTGGCGATATGATGCTTTGCGAAACAATGAGCAGGCTGAACCTATCAGCGTGGCGGCACAGGTTGAGGTGAACGGAAAGTCGTGGGGACAACGTGTGCGCACTTTCTCAGTGCGTAGCATCAACGAGTGTTTGTTGGGCTATTACAAACCACTGCCCAATGGCAAACGTCGCTACGTAAGTACGCGCTTGTTTTATGCTGCCTATGTGAACGAGGAAAATCCACTCATCGACAAAATTCTGCGCGAAGCTCTCAACACACGCATTGTACGCCGTTTTGTAGGTTACCAAGGCAGCGAACAAATGGTTGATAAGCAAGTGTATGCTTTGTGGTATGTGTTGCAAAAGCGTGCTTTCCGCTATAGTTCGGTGTCTTACTCCAGCTTATCGAGCAACGTGGTGTATTCGCAGCGCGTACGTACCTTTGAAGATGCACTGAGCTCCTCGCAAATTAACTGTGTGGATGGTAGTGTGCTTTTTGCCTCGCTTTTACGTGCCATCAACATTACCCCCGTATTGGTGCAAATGCCAGGTCATATGTTTGTAGGCTACTACACCGATTCTGCTAAAAAGCATCTTACTTTTCTTGAAACGACTATGATTGGCGATGTTGACCTCGATGACTACTTCCCCGATGAGAAGCTTGACTCGATGAGCACCAAGAAGAGCCAAAGCGAAATGTCTCGCATCACCTTTGAGAAGTCCAAGGAATATGCACACCGCGAGTACGAACGTGTTAAAGCAAACGTCCTTGCCAACAAACCTACCTACCTATTTGTTGAAATAAACAAAAACGTGCGCCGAAGTGTGCAGAGTATTGGAAAGTAAAAGGGGAAATTGTGCTTTAAAAGCATGGTCCTGAAAAAAATGAGTTTAGGGTGATTCTAAAAAGAATGATTTTTAGAACCACCCTTTTAAATAAAGTCGTCTAAACTTCGTCTGAAAAGTTTAGACGACTTCAATATATCCGTTCAAACATTGCAACTATTTTTTACACAAGAAACACTTTATAACTAAAATGTTCTAACTTTCGCACTCTAAGATGCTGCAAACACTACCTTTGTACCAGAAACAAACAATAAGTTTTCAGGATACGCAAGTTCTGTTTAACGGATTTTTCTTGGCTGTAACACAGAACTTAGTTACTTGCAGCACTTCTCTATCGCAACTTGCAACATTGCAAACATTATTGTACGTTTTTACTTTCCTCCCGTTAAATGTGTTTTTTTACATATTTAGCGGGATTTTTTTGTATGCTTTTTCCATTCTCAAAAGAAGATATTTCAAACACGTTACTTCGAACAAAAAAACCGACTGCCACCCATTACTAAGCAATGAAAGTGACAGCCGGGAACGGTTATCTAAAAAAAGTTTTACAAACAATTTCTTAATTAGTGGCTTTTCTTGCCTTTTGAATGCTTCTTCAACTTTGAAGTAGAAGAAGTAGATTTAGAAGCTGTGCTTTTTGATGCTGCTATAGCCGAAGTGGAATCTGAGGCTACAGCAGAAGCCGCAGAAGCATGCTGCACAACAGGAGTACCATCGCTCACTACACGCAATAATGCAATGCGAGCACGAGTGGCACCTATAGGAAGTGAACCACGTACACCATAAGTAAGAGGACCTCCTGCATGATAAAATGAAGCTGAACGCGTGAAACTCCAATCGTCATAGTCCTCATCAAAATCAGCAGCTGTGGATTTTACAGGGAAAATACCTAATGCATAGACCGAATCGAGACTCAGAGAACGAAGATTACCTGGCTGAGCAGGATAACGAGCATCAAGTGCTGCAGTGACAAGCGTTTGTTTGTTGTCTTGAGCATAGAACTGCATGCCCTTACCATCAATATCGGTCACAGCTTCAAGATGATAGTTGCCTGCGGGAAATGACTCTTGACGCACTGCATGCATTTTAGCCGTATTATTACGCTTTTTCCTAAAGCTAAGTATCACACGATCGGAACCATCTGAGCTTAAATCGTCATCATATTCAACGTAGTTGCCACTTTCGTTGCAACCTTCTGCCTGCAACACTTGCCAACCAGCAATATCAAGCGTATTGTAAGAATCGGGCTTAATGAATACACCATTGTGGTCGAAACAACGTTGCCTAGCTTCATCTTGTGCCTTATCGTAAGATACACCATAAAGAATGGTTGAACCTACCGCTAAGGCGGCACATACAATGGCGCTTACCGTAAGTGCTGCACGGGTGCCACTACTTAGAGGATGACTGTTAGCAGACTTAAGAAAACTGCGCAGCAACACAGTGGTGAGAATTATGATGAGAACAAAACTTGTGAGCAAGGCTATGGCTGCTGCCCATATAATGATGGGACGAAGAAACATTGCATTGCTCAAAGCATTGGGATCTGTAGCATTAAAGGCACCACTCTCAGAAAGTGCAATACCCCACAATACAAAGCAGGCTATTACTGCAATGAATAGGCTGGCAAGGACAAAGAGACCTATGAGTTTCAAACAGAAAACGAAGATGCGCAAAAGCGTGCCCCAAAAGCTACGAGCTTTGTTTTGCACCTCAGGCGAAGTAATTGTATTGGCTGCATCACGTGCCGTACGCATAAGTTCTTCGCTAAGTGTTTGCGGATTAACGGGGGTTCCACACATTTGCAAACGCTCACCAGCTGTGGTAGCTGCTGGTACTATGGCCCATGCTATGAGATAAATGATGCCCACGGCAGTAAAACTGCATATAAGGAGAATCACGGTAAGTATGCGCCAAGGTAAAGGGTCTGTACCCCCAAAATATTTGCAAAGTCCCGAAACGACGCCTCCTAACATCTGGTCTTGTGGGTCACGATATAGCTTGCGTCCATTAAACCACGATTTGCGTTCAGTAGCAGCATTTGTTGCATTATTTCCAGGAGGAGGTGGAGGTGTTGCGCCTTCATTGGCAGTGGGGTCAGCTTCGTTATCAAAATCCTCATTAAGGGTGTCGTCATCCATTTGTTCAGGATTACCTATACGTGTAATGATGTCTTGCACGTGGTCGATGTTAATGGCTTGACAACCTTCAGCCTTAAGTTGACTAAAGAGTTCTGCCACACGATGCTCTATATCGTCAGCTATTTCGTCGCCACCTTCGCGCTGGCTAAAGTAACAACGCATATTGTCGAGATATTGTTCAAGCAATTTGCTCGCATCCTCATCAATGGCATAAAGCGAGCCGTAAAGATTGATGGTGATATTCTTTTTCATTGTTGTGATGTGTGTTAGCATTCCGTTTCAAGTAACATTGCTGCACTTTATCACAGAATGCGTTAGTTTAATTGCACCTCTTTTATATAAACGACATAAAAGGCATTTTGCAACAGTTTTACGCTGCTTTTTCCTTTCCTGTCGTAAAAAGAGTGCTGAATTTGAAAGTTTTGCCTACTCTTTAGAGGCTATAAAAGGTATCTGTGGTGCTATGCCTTTAAGCAAACCAACCGTACGTACCAACTCGTTCCAAGCAATGTCTAACTCAAGTAAAAAATTACGCCCTTCGGGAGTCAGCGCATAATATTTACGAGGTGGACCTTGGGTGCTCTCGCGCCATTCGTAAGACAAAAGTCCATCTTTTTTTAGGCGAGTAAGCAACGGATAGAGTGTGCCTTCTACAACCATCAGCTCTGCTTGTTTTAAACGACCGATAATATCGTTGGCATAACTTGCCTCTTTGCTCAGCAACAACAGCACGCAATACTCAAGCATGCCCTTGCGCATTTGCGATTTTGCATTGTCTACATTCATAACTGTGTGCAGTTTTAAAGATTTGATGCTGCAAATGTATGTAAAACATAGGTACTATGCAATACAAAGTACTATCAAAATTATTGTTTTTATGTTTTATTAAATATTGGAGAGCTATAAACCTATATTTATCATCGGTAAGGTATGTACAAAATCAGACCACTCATACCATCAATTATGCAACTTATATATGGTTTATTGCATTCTATGCTCGTTTCGTGAAAAATGATGATGAAAATTAAGTTTTTTAGTTGTACATTTGCACACAACAACAACCTATCACAATTAAAAGTAAAGAGAGACTATTGTTAAGAAGTATGTTGTCATAAAACAAAAATACAACACTCCTCACATAACATTCTCTACACTTAAACCCACAATCCAAAGATTTAAAAACAAGCATTACAAAACATTTCCGCAAATTGCCATACGCCAAGCAATGTTGTGGCATTAAAGCATTTTTGAAAACGCATTGCCACAAAGAAACATTACTTGAAAATTGGATTGCATTTCCAAAAACTTGTTTGCAACAAATTGCAACAAAGTTTTCTAACAAAGAATTAAAAAATGAGCGAGAAAAAGGGCCTTACCATATTTATTGTTGACGACAATGTCATGTCGCTTAACACATTGGCAGACGATCTCAGACAACGCGAGGACGTGAAGGAAGTATGCACATTTACTAACTACACCGATGTAACCCTTCCGCTCATTGAAATGCGACCCGATGCGTTATTTCTCGATGTAGAGGTACCTGGGAAGACAGGACTTGAATTTCTCGATAGCATTCGCCCCAGAGTAAACTTCTCATTTAAAGCCATCTTCTACACAGCCTTCTCCAACTATATGATTGATGCCATACGCCAACAGGCTTTCGACTTCTTGTTAAAACCCTACAAGTTGAGCGAACTGAACACGGTAATGGACAGATTGGTTGAGGAAGTGCCAGCAACTAAAGAAATTAAAGGATTTGGCACTGATGATACCCCACAACGCATGGCAATGCAAACAATGAGCGAACTACTTTTGGTTAGCATGGAACAAACACTGATGTTTGTATACCAAAGCGAGTTTCGCACATGGCAGCTCACACTCACTGACCAAACCAACCACTTGCTAAAGAAAGGCGTGACAGCCGACGACTTGTTGGCACTACATCCCGCCTACGTGCGCATTAGCAACACATGTATTATAAACCTTACCTATTTGGCAGCTGTTGAAAATAACTCACAACGCTGCCGCATGTGTCCGCCCTACGAAAACATAGAACTTACAGTTTCGCGCAGATACTACAGCAAACTAAAGGAAAGGTTTGAGCTGTTGTAATGCTATTCATACTTTTTCATGCTTAAATACACAAGCTTATATTTTTGAGATGAAAATGTGTGCGTAACCAGGGTTTATCTTCATAAACCGCGATTCATGGTCTGGCTAACGCACACGCCTCGGCTCCGCTTCTCACGTTTCTCATAGCTTCAAGTTCCAACATTTTCCGTGAGGGCGGGGCTTTTTATGTACTTATTAAAAAAAGGTGGTTCTAAAAATCCTGATTTTTAATTGCTAAAATCAGCATTCTTAGAACCACCCTTATGCTTTATAAAGAGAAAACTGCTCCGACAGAAAAAGGTGTGAACTTTGGACCATAGTCAGCGTTAAGCACGCGACAAGGACTATAGGTGGCATACATACCTATGAAACGCCAAAGCAAACGTGCCTTAAAGTCAACACTTACAGGGGTTTGATGTAGATGTGAGTAACTCTCCTTCACATGATGATTTACTTGCATAGCTGCATCAGGCACATCATAATAACTCTCAGCCGTAGCAAAAGTATTGAAACGTACCACAGCAGCAACATCAACACGCCAATGTTTGGGCAAAACAAAGTTATAACGCAAAGGAATGCCTACCGAAAAAGTCTTTATGCGCGAACTATAAGTGCGACTCGCTTCGGTTGGATAGCTCGTCATAACCAAATTTTCAGCCTCGTCTTGCACAAAGCGTTGACGTCCTGTAGTACGATAGTTGCGCCAATCAAAGTCTAACCCCAATGAGAAGTAGCGATTGCGCTTGCTATTATACGAACGATATAATTCAAGCTCAAAACCAATTTCGTTAGAGGCCGCCATATCTGTCTGCATCCATTGCGGAGCACCTAATGGATGCAAAAAACCACCATAAAGCCCCAAGCTACCTAAATATTTATGTTTCGTATTTTTTTTGCTACGATGCAACACTACCTTATGACTTTTAGTAGAAATCGTATCGGATGAGGAAATGCAACATTCCTTTTTCTCAACATTAACCAATGTGTCATTAGAACATGCACTAACAGATTCGGGTGCCGATGCGTGCGCCATGGGTGCTGCAACAAACAGCAATGCTGCAGACAATATATACATATGAACTGACATAGTGATACTTTTTTAAAAATTATAAAGTCCAACCTACACTCAACATTTTAAAGTTCGCAGGATTACCATCCTTAAACGTATTGAAGGGCATATACTGCACATACACGCCTCCAGCACTTTGCGTAGCAAAATCAATACGGAAAGCCAAGTTAAAACGGTTTATAGGCAAATTTTTATACTTATCTGTGTAAGAGCAAGCCGCTATTTTGTAATGATTAACGACATGCGCAGCAACAACATACTGCGGAATTACCGCCAAACGTACAAAGAACTCACGTCCAAAATCGTGCTGATAACACAAAGGTAAGGTGAGAGCCGTATAACTTAAAAGCGAACGATGTTTATAACTATCAGCCCTATAAGCGTTTGCAGTAAGTTTGCCATCCAGCTTTTGCCAAGCCACACTCTTATCTTGCCACAATAAGTTCGCTTCAGCCCCCACACCTATAAAGAAGTGATTCTTACGATTGGGCAAAACGAACTCTACGTTTACCAAATCGCCACCCACGTTAAGTCCCACATTGCTCTTCACAACATTCGTCTTATCAATAGGCAACATCACACCCAGATGCATCATGTCAAAGCCATTAAACACAATATCTTTGCCTTTTGCAGGCTCAGTCTTTTGAAAGGGCAACGTAAAGTCCCACTTTGAATTATGTTCTTCAATTTGCGTATAGGCATCTGTAGGTTTACTCACAGTGTAAACCATGCGATAATTAGGATCATTCAAACGTCCATACACACACATTTGTGTAACAGAGTCACTTTCAATCACAATTACACTGTCAGGACGAAGGGTACGCACCGTGTCGGATGCTATAACGTCCTGAGCATAAGCCTTTAAAACACAAATTGATGCAAGGCTTAATAGGAAAAATATAATAAATTTCTTCATAATGATGGAGTAAATCAAGAATCTCAAAATTGTTTTTTTAAAAGATTAGTCCCTTTACCGTTGTTTGCCAAAAGTATGTCTGAGTTCATCAAGCGTAGCCTGCCCCTCCATATAGATAAGCGTAACGGTTGCCTGCTTAGCCCCCACATTTCGCAAAGAGTTGTTTCGATAAAACAAATAGCGTCGCGTATGTCCCACGGGCCGCAACTGATAAAAGCCATAATAAAGGTGTTGTCCTCGCAAAGCAGCCTCTTTATCGATAGCAGCTTTTGCATCAGCACGAACCAAAGTCTCCACACGTGCTGCATGTGCGGTAGCTACAGGTAAAGTCAAACTTCTAAACAGTGTAAGCTTGTAACTTTCTAACTGTCGTCCCTTCATCAACACTTCGGTAACCTCACGCTGTTTACGATAATGTCCGCCAAACAGTGCATTCACATTCAAGCCCTTTTGCGCACAAACCTGTAAAGGCAGAAAAAGTGCCATGAGCCATAGGAATTTAAAATGATATTTTCGAATACTGTTGTTCATAACTTCGATTATTCTATCTGGTTTATCGTATTAAACATATCGTGCAACTGATCTTTAACCACTGCATCTCCTTCGTTAAATCCCACATCAGCAACAGATTGATGCATGGCACGCACCACCTCATCCCTATCCGTTGTTTTATGCCCATCAACATAAGCAATGCACTGATTTTGCATCTTATAATGTGTTACAGCTAAAGCAGCTCCACCAACTACACACACCACAGCTGCAATCGCAGCCACCTTCCGCACAACAGTCCAACGAGACTTCCGAAGGATCACATCCTCACAGAACATCTTCTCATGAACATTTCTTGCGCCTATCTGCTCATCAGCATGTTGTTCAACTGAAGGCTTTTTCAAAGAAACATGTGATTTTGCATAAACCATAAGTCCCATAAGCGCACGCACCTCATCAAACGCAGCATCTTCACGCCCCTCGTTCACAACATAGTTCTTAAGCATCAGCTCCTCAAACTCCGTTGTTTGAGCATCAAAATAGCGATCAACCAAGTCCAAAGCCTCACAACGTGTTAGTTGTGGATTTCGCTCCTCGCCTATAATCTGTAATTTATTACTCTTCATAACGAATTTTGTTTCAGAGAAGTTTTTTAGAAAAGGCTTCTATCAAGAAAGCCCATTTTCCTGCTCTCTGTAAATGTCTCTAACCACCTTTCTCGCTCTCGACAACTGCATACGCACGGCAGCAGCTTGCATTTGAAGTTTCTGCGCAATATAATCGTAATCTAATCCATCACAATCACGCATCAGTAAAATGCGACGTTGCACAGGAGTCAGCCTTTGTGCTATAATCAGTTCAATTTTACGCAAACGTTCTTCTGCAGCACGTTGTAGTTCATAAGCATCATCAGGCGGTTCCTCACATTGTTCATCTACAGACGTACACGCCAAATGTTTTTGCCGTCGTATTTCATCAATGCTCAGATTACGAACCGTAGTTGTCATCAAAGCACAAGCCTCATTGTCCGAACCAATATCGCTCCGCCTGACCCACAACTTCACAAAAGCGTCTTGCAACACATCATCAGCACAAATTTCATCACCTGTTATACGTGCAGCCATTTGTCGCAATCGTCCCTTCAAGCGTTGAAAGGCATTGAGCACAGTGTTCTTATCAGCTGTGTCTGCCATTGTTTATTTTTGATGTTCTATATATATAACGTAAGTAGTTCTATTTTGTAACACAAGAAAACAAAAAAAATTACTAATTGAAATCAAGTAAGAAGTAATAAGTAATACAAACTATGTGTTTACAAGTAATAAGTAATAGGTAAGAAGTAATAGCATATATAAAGCTGTTGCAATAGTTTGTATTACTTATTACCTATTACTTATTACTTGTAAACACATAGTTTGTATTACTTATTACCTATTACTTATTACTTGATTTCAATTCGTTTGTAATACTTAATACTTAACACTTAA
>ERZ1023617.361-NODE-361-length-18739-cov-13.843877_pt1 | contig 18739 bp, 16 predicted proteins | sample MGYA00380328_ERZ1023617 | MGnify/ENA primary metagenome ERZ1023617 (study PRJEB33179, sample SAMN07448977) | human gut metagenome | biome: Human-gut; feature: Human associated habitat; material: Faeces | host: Homo sapiens | place: India: Bhopal | collected...
TTTGGTCAAAAATGATCATGAATGAGCCATAAATTCCCATAAATGTTTTTGCGCTTCGCGCTTGGGAATGGTCAAAAATTGCCATGAATGACTTTTTTCTTTGGTCAAAAATGATCATGAATGAGCCATAAATTCCCATAAATGTTTTTGCGCTTCGCGCTTGGGAATGGTCAAAAATTGCCATGAATGACTTTTTTCTTTGGTCAAAAATGATCATGAATGAGCCATAAATGTTCATGAATGTTTTTGCGCTCTGCGCTTGGAAATGGTCAAAAATTGCCATGAATGAGTTTTTTCTTTATTAGTCATGAATGACTTTTTTCTTTTTGGTCAAAAATGATCGTCAATGAAGCCATAAATGTTCATGAATGTTTTTGCGCTCCGCGCTTGGGAATGGTCAAAAATTGCCATGAATGACTTTTTTCTTTGGTCAAAAATGATCATGAATGAGCCATAAATGTTCATGAATGTTTTTGCGCTCTGCGCTTGGAAATGGTCAAAAATTGCCATGAATGAGTTTTTTCTTTATTAGTCATGAATGACTTTTTTCTTTTTGGTCAAAAATGATCGTCAATGAAGCCATAAATGTTCATGAATGTTTTGCGCTCCGCGCTTGGGAATGGTCATAAATGTTTGTGAATGAGTTTATTCTTTTAGTCAAAAATGGTCATCAATGAGACATGAATTTCTCTTGTCATGAATGACTTTTGCTTTTGGTCAAAAATGTCCATCAATGAGCCATAAATTTCTCTTGAATGTATTTATGGATAATAAAAGTGAGATAAAATCGTGCAAAACATAAGTAATCTTGGTCATATAAGTAGTGGCGGCACCATGGTGTATTTGTGCTTTAAATAAAGAAAAGGGGGACAAAATGAGTGTTTCTCACAAATAATGTATATCTTTGCCTTATTCTATAACATAAAAATGAATGGTATGTTTAATAAACTCATAATAAAAAATTTTAAGTCGATTGTAGACCAGACCATTGAATTGGGAAGGGTGAACGTTTTTATTGGTGCAAATGGCATGGGCAAAAGTAATGTTCTGGAGACTATAGCTATGATTGCTGCTAATAGCCAAAATGAAATCGACTTAAATAAGTTGGTGCAGGCTGGTGTGCGTATTGCACGCCCTGACTTGATGAGAAGTTCTTTTTATGGGAAAAAAGCTACTGACAATATAGAAATATGCCTTTCGGGATATGGTATTGAAAACTCTTATTTAATAGCTCCTAAAGATAAAGACTATGTTATGACTCCTTGGACTGTTGATGTTAAGTGTAAGGAGGTTAACCATGAAATATCTGATCAGAATAAATTTGCTGAGACTTTGTCACGATATGAAATTTATACGCCTATGTTGGATGCTTTGCGTGGATTGTCACAGTCTTCTTCTCGGTATCCTATAGGGCTGCATGGCGAGGATTTTGATGTGCTGCTTAACATGATGTCGAAAGAGGAAAAAGAAATGGTTGCAAAGGAAGCAAGTGAGTGCATTTCGTGGATGGATTCTGTTGCCTATGACGAGAATGATATGTTGCGTCAGGTTGGACTGAAACTTGGACGAAGCAAGTCGCATTTGTTTTTTAAAGACAAGTTCATGCAAAAGAAAATGACTATGTTCTCTGCTGAAAATGCAAATGAAGGGGCTTTGGTTATTTTGTTTTATCTGACGCTGTTGTTGAGTGATAAAACTTCATCGTTTTTTGCAATAGACAATATTGATACTGGATTAAATCCTCGTCTTTGCCGATATCTGATGAAACTTATTGCGGAAATGACTGAAAAGGCAAATAAGCAAATTCTTATAACTACACATAACCCTGCTTTTCTTGATGGTATGAACCTTCAAGATGATAATCAGAGGCTTTTTGTTGTTAGTAGATCGGATGAGGGGTATACGAAAATTAAACGTTTAAAGACTAAACCTCTACCTAATGGGAATAATATGCGAATGAAATTATCTGAGATGTGGATGAATGGGCTTTTAGGGGGTGTGCCTAATAATTTCTGAAATATATGAGAATTGGAATTATAGCAGAAGGACATGCCGATATTGCTGTCATTAAAGCTGTGGTAAAAGCTATTACAGGGATTGATGGTAGTGATATGTATGCAATACGTCCTAAAGAAATCTTAGATGAAACGGATGGGGAAGATTTGAAGTTTAGCAACTGGGAATTGGTTTTGCAGTCGTGTAATAATGAACAATTGCTTGCTTCTTTCTTTGATGTAATTGACGATGAGGCTATCTTGATTGTTCACATAGATACAGCTGAAAGAGGTGAACGAAATTATGATGTGAATGAACCTCAACGAACTGGACATCCTAATTGGAAAAAATATAGCTTAGAGCTTAGGAATAATGTGAAGAAAAAAATAGAAGCATTGATTCCTGAGTGTTATAGAGCTAAGGTTGCTTATGCAATTGCTATTGAAGAAACTGATGCTTGGCTAATTCCGTTGTATGATGTGGCAAAGCGTAATGACTCTGCCTCGAATATTAACGCGAAGGAAAAGTTACGCACTTTGATAGGGGGTATTAAAAAGAATTCGAAGTATATTGACACGACTCATAACAACTTGAATTACTCTAATTTAGGGAAAGATTTGACTAAGGGCATTAAGAAGGCTCGAAAGGGTAATGAAAGCCTTAATCTTTTCTGTATGGAAATAGAGGTACTCTTATAGAAAGCGCATTTGTCCCCCCTCTAAGTAATATGCAAAAAATAACTTGTGCAACTTTTAACGGGTACTCTTTAATGATTGCAAGCTTTTATCAAAAGCTGCACAAGTTATTCTTTTTTTAGTCAAAAATGGTCATCAATGAACCACAAATGTTCATGAATGTTTTGCGCTCTGCGCTTGGGAATGGGCATAAATTGCTATGAATGACTTTTTTCTTTATTAGTCATGAATGACTTTTTTCTTTTTGGTCAAAAATGATCGTCAATGAAGCCATAAGAATTAAGTATTAAGTAATAAGTATTAAGTATTACAGACTATTGAATATCAAGCAATACGAACGTTTTTTGTCAAGAATTACCATCATTGGGACAAAAATTTCTTCTTGCCATGAATGACTTTTTTCTTTGGTCAAAAATGATCATGAATGAGCCATAAATTCCCATAAATGTTTTTGCGCTCCGCGCTTGGGAATGGTCAAAAATGTTTGTGAATGACTTTTTTCTTTTTGGTCAAGAATGATCGTCAATGAAGCCATAAACTAGAATTAAGTATTAAGTAAAAAGTATTAAGTATTACAATCTATTGAATATCAAACAATGCGAAACTTTTTTCTTTTGGTCAAAAATGGTCATCAATGAGCCATGAATGTTCATAAATGTTTTTGCGCTTCGCGCTTGGAAATGGTCATAAATTGCCGTGAATGAGCTATAAAATTTTCTTGTCATGAATGATTGATTTGTTTTTGTTCATGGATAGCCATGAACGAGGATGATATTTACTTTATTGGGGGATGATTGGCTGGACTTTTAGATGAAATAGTTTGATTTGTTGTGGTGGAGATGTCTGTGAAATGGGAAAGTTGAGGAAAGTTTTTTGATTTAGAACAAAAGTTTGTATTTTTGCAAATATAAAAAGGAATAGGTAAGTAATGTTTAAAAACATAATGAAAATAAAGGATATACATATACGAAACTTTCGCGGTATTGAAAATCTAAGTATTGCAGATGCTGACCCTCAAATGAATTTGATTATAGGTATCAATGGGGCTGGTAAAACAAGTGTGCTTGATGCTTTGGCAATGTTATTGTCTTGGTTTATAGCACGTATGCGCTCTTCTAATGCAAAAGGCATTTCACCAAAAGAGTTGGATATTAGGATTGATAGTAAAGAACCATGTTTCCTGTCGATAGATACTGAGAATGGTGTAAGTTGGGGTATAGGGAAGAATAAGGCTTACACGGTTCGTAAAAAACAAACTGGTTATAAAACGGATTTGAGCGAAATGTCGAATTTTGCTGATGAGGTTGTTGAGAATGTAGAGCATGGAGGTAGTGTGCCTATTTTAATGTATTACCCCGTAGAAAGGGCTATCGCTACGGTTCCTGTTAACTTACATAAAGCGGAAACTAATATTTGGGATGTGTATAAGGATGCGTTGTCGGGTAATTCTAATTTCAGATCGTTCTTTGAATGGTATAGGCGTCAGGAGGATATCGAAAATGAAATGATTCGAGATGATGCGTCTTATAGAGATCATAGCTTGAATGCTGTTAGAAAGGCTATATCTGCTTTTTTTCCTGACTTTAGTGAGATGCGTGTTCGTCGTAGACCATATCAAGCGATGATTATTAAGAAAGGTGAGCAAGTTATAGAGTTCTCACAATTGTCTCAGGGAGAAAAGTGTTATCTGTCATTGGTGTGTGATATTGCAAGGCGCTTGGCAATAGCAAATCCTGGAATGGATGATCCTCTTGAAGGTGAAGGTGTTATTCTGATTGATGAAGTTGATTTACATCTCCATCCTAAATGGCAAATGGAAATTGTGGGTAAATTGACAACTATCTTTAAGAATTGTCAATTCTTTATTTCGACTCATTCGCCTTTAGTCCTTTCGGATATAAGGAAATATCAAGTTATTGCTGTTGATAATGGAAAAAAAATAGATGTGGCTTTCGACCCTTATGGCAAACCTGTCAGCAGTATTATGAATAATTTCTTTGATATGCCGTACCTGAGGAATGTGACTGTGGCAAAAGATATGGAGAAAGCATTTGCTGCTATCAGAATGGGGGATGCTGTATTGTTTAACGAACTCTTCGGAAAACTTATGCAGATTATAGGTCCTGCAGATTCAGATATGGTTAGACTCATGGTTGAAGCTAAAAGGAATGGATTAAGATGAGACATATATGTAAAAGTAATGCTCCCAAATCACTTGATGATTTCAAGGAGCAGAAGCACACCATGTGGAAAGAAATCCATGATGAGTGTAATAAATATGTTTATCATGATTGCTTGACTCAATACGAATTGGATCAAGTTGAGTTATGCGGATATACCGAAATTCCTCTTAGTAGCGGAAAGAAACATATAGATCACTATGTTAAGAGGGATATCGACCCCAATCTAACATTCTCTTGGATAAATATGATAGCTGCGGTTAAAGATTATCGTTTCGGTGCAGATTGGAAGGATGACCATATAAAGAAGAGTGACTATGATTTTTCAAAAAAGAAATATAAAAATATACTTAATCCTGTAGTTGATGATTTCTCGGGTAGATTTAGGTTTTATACGGATGGTTTTATGGAACCATCTAATTGTAATGACATATTAGCAGAAAATACAATAACAATGTTCAATCTGAATAATGAAATTCTGAAAAGCCGCAGAGCGAATAGTATGAATTTAGCTCGTAGTATGTTTGAGGGAGGAATGGGTAAAGATGAAATTTTGTATTATCTGGCTTCTGATGGCTTTATAAGTGCTATTGAATATGAACTCTCACAGTTGTAAATATATTTATAGTGTTAAATCGTTGTTGTTGATTATTAAACAATACAAACTTTTTCTTTTAGTCAAGAATGACCATCAATGAGACAAAAAATGTCCTTGAAATGTTTTTTGCGCTTCGCGGTTCTTTTGGTCAAAAATGTCCATCAATGAGCCACAAAACTAATTTAAGTAATAAGTATTACAAGCTATTGAATGCAAAACTTTTTTCTTTTGGTCAAAAATGGTCATCAATGAGCCATAAAAGTCCATAAATGTTTTTGCGCTTCGCGCTTGGGAATGGTCATAAATGTTCGTGAATGACTTTTTCTTTTGGTCAAAAATGGTCATCAATGAGCCATGAATGTTCATAAATGTTTTTGCGCTTCGCGCTTGGAATGGTCATAAATGTTTGTGAATGAAGTTGTGGCTTATATGTATATTAAACGCCAGGTATGGAAGTGGAGGGCTTCTATACCTGGCGTTTTTGTGCTTTTAGCGTATTACTTTGACTTCGCCTGTTGGACCTAACTTGATGATGTTGGAGGCTGGGGGATTTTTCTCTTCGTCGCGACGGGAGGTGCAGACGTAGTCGACTGCTTGTAGGAGTTGGGGGGAGATGTCGGAGAAGTTTTTGGGGGAGGGCTCTCCACTGATGTTGGCTGAGGTGGACACGATGGGACGACGCATGCGCATGCATAGGTTGCGACTGAATTCTTCGCGAGTGATGCGTATGCCTGCACTGCCGTCTTCAGCTAAGAGATTGGGGGCTAAATTGCGGGCTCCATCGTAGATGATGGTGAGGGGACGCTCGGCTACTTCGATGAGTTGCCATGCTACTTCGGGTACTTGGGTGACGTAGGCTTCGAGCTTTGCCTCAGAGTCGATTAACGTGATGAGGGCTTTGGCATCGTTGCGATGTTTGATGCTAAATACGCGCTTTACGGCTTCGGGGTTGGTGGCATCGCATCCTATGCCCCATATAGTGTCGGTGGGGTAGAGGATGATGCCTCCTTGGTTCATTACTTCAACTGCTTGACGTATGTCGTCTCGGTATTCGCGCAGATGACCTGTGGCTTCTTGTTGCAACTTGGACATTGTATGTGGGTCTTTTTTTGTTTTTTGTTTAGGGATAGGTCTCTTTCTTCTATCTTCTTCTTACCTCTTTTTGCTCGTCCTAACTTCCTCCGAACTTCTTATAGCTTTTTCGAACTTCTTCTGAAATTCCTTTCTTGATACCTATTTGCTGGTTCGTTTCATGTAGCGAATGCCTTCGGCTAGATGGCGCATCATGGGTAGGAAGTGGCAATAGCCTTTTTTGGCACTGCGTAGGGCGAAGCAGAAGCAGTTCCACCATGCGCTGCGCCCTTGCATGTAGTAGGTTATGGCACCACGGCTGCGTTGTACTCCAGCATCAACGTAGACTAACGACTTTTTGAGCATGGTGCTGGTTTCTACTATCTTTTCGGGGAAGTAGTGCATTTTGAGTCCCATGCGGAGGGCGTCTTCCATCCACACTTCTTCTTCGCCGCAGGTGAGGAACTTGGTGCCTAAGCCGAAGCGTTCGTCAAAACGTATTTTGCCTTGTATGCTGCGACGACGACATGCCATTTCGAGTGCTGAAATGGTGTATTGTGTGGGCATTGCTAAGATGTCGAATTCTTCGTTGGGGTAGTTCTTTAGGGGCTTTCCTGTGTAGGTGGAGGCGCAGAAGAAGGCTACATCGAGTTGGGGATGCTGGGTGAAGCATCTGATGACTCTTTCGGGGGTTTCGGGGAGGATGTGGGCATCGTCGTCGGCAAACATGACTATGTCGGCTGTGGCTTTGTCGAGTGCCAAGTTGCGATTGGCTGAGAGCCCTTGTCCTTTATAACTGTAGACTGAGATGTCGGTGCGCTTGCTTAATACCTTGGGGATGAGTTCAAGGTAGCGGTCGTCGGTGTATTGATAGGACACAATGTAGCGTACGTTCTCTTGTGGTGGAAGTAAGACGTCTTGCACGCGCACTACTCCTTTGTCGAGTGAGCATATAAGAATATCGAGTGTCATAGTTCTTGCTTTTTGTTCCAGTGTGGGCATGGGATGCTTGTTCTGGATTTTAAGTAGGTGTCTTTGTTCTTTATAAAAGTATAGAACTACCCTTAATTTTGAGCACCTACTTATAATGGTTTATAGATTTGGTGTTTTCTGAAAAAGGATTGTTATCTTCCCCCTTCTCCTTTAGATGGTTATGACTTCGTTCATCATGATATCGTGTGGCTCGGTGGGTACTTGGTCTATGAGTTGACAGTGCCAACAGAGGGCTATACGATAGGTGTGGTTGAGTTGGGGCTTCGACAGAAAGCGGTCGTAATATCCTTTTCCGCGTCCTAAGCGATGACCTTGTGTGTCGAATGCCATGCCAGGGATGATGATGAGGTCGATGTTTTGGTATTGGGTGTAGTTGTTGCCTTGTGGTTCGGCTATGCCATAGGCTCCGAGGTGCATGTGTTGTGGTCCTTGATAGGGTTTCAGAAGGAGTTGGTCGCCAGTTACGATGGGGAGTAATAGGGTTTTCTTTTGAAACCATGTGTTGAGTAAGGGACGTGTGTCGGGTTCGTCGGGGAGGGGGTGATAGAGCATGACCACTTGGGCTTGTGTAAAGCGAGGGTGGTGTGACAGTTTTTCCATTAACAACTGGGATTGTTGTTGACGGTCGTGGGCTGTTAGGCTTTTTACTGCTGCTTTTATGTGTTGACGAATCTCATTTTTCGTAGACATAATGCCAAGGTTGTTGGGTTGTCCACCAGGTTTTTAGATGGAGTGGGGGTTGCAAGGGGGTATTGCATGAAGTTGGGTTGATGCCATGGTAGGGTTGTGGGCAAGCATGCTAAGGTGTTGGGCAATGATGTTCCGAAAATGGCTCTTGCTTGTGCCTTTTTGGATGTCTTTGTTGTGATTTGTGGGAGGGCATTGCCTTTTGTGAGAATGCTTGTGGCACGAAGTACTGCGGCATCGGTTTGGTTTACATATTCTACGGCTTCGCCATCGTCGAAGATATCGCTGATGATGGCAGAGGAGATGTAGGTGGTAAGCAATTTGCGCGAGCGGTATATCATGAGGTTGCGGCGTTTGAGTCCTGCTTTTTCTGCATAAGAGGCAAAGCCTTCGATGATGTTGCGCTTTTTAAGATATTTGCTTATGCCGACAAGGTCTTCGCATTGGGCGAGTTCGGTGCGGTTGCGGTCTACGAAGTCGTAGGCGTATTGGAAGAGTAAACCGCCTAAGTAGGCTTCTTTGAAGTAGGAGGTCATGCCAAGGGTGTCGCGAGCTATGAAGATGTCGGGGACTATGCCTCCGCCTCCATATACTACACGTCCTAAGCGTGTTTTGTATTTCTCGCCAGTGGTGCGTATGCTGTCTGCTGAGAAGTATTCTCCGTGTTCGGCACGTAGTAGGAGGTCGGCTTCGTAGTCTTCTTCATCGCCTGGCTTGTAGGGCTTTTGCACGCAACGTCCTGAGGGAGTGTAATAGCGTGCGGTGGTGAGTCGAAGCATTGAGCCATCGGGAAATTCGATGGGAACTTGTACTAAGCCTTTGCCAAATGAGCGACGACCGATGATGGTGCCTCGGTCATTGTCTTGTATGGCTCCTGCAAAGATTTCGCTTGCTGAGGCTGAGGTTTCGTCTACCAAGACTACTAAGGGGATGTTTTGGTAGGCACCGCGTCCGTCTGTGCGATATTCTTTTCGGGGTGACTTGCGTCCTTGGGTGTATACTATCAAGGCGTTTTTGGGTAGGAACTCATTGGCTAATTGTACGGCGGTTTCCATGTAGCCACCAGGGTTGCCGCGTAGGTCGATGATGAGTTTGCTAAAGCCTTGGGTTTGTAGTTTGGTGAGTGCGGCTATGAATTCTGCATAGGTGGTGTCGCCGAAACTTGTTACGCGTACATAGCCTATGCTCGGGGCGGTGAGGTAGGCTGCATCAACGGTTTTTACGGGGACATCGCCACGGGTGATGCTAAAGCTGAGTAGTTTGGGCTTGCCTGCACGTTTTATGCCTAATCGCACAATTGAACCTTTGGGACCTTTGAGTCGAGACATGGTTCCATCGTTTGTTATGGTGTCGCCTGCATAGACTTTTTCATCTATCTTTACGATGCGGTCGCCTGCTTGGATGCCTACGCTTTCGGAGGGACCTCCCTTGATGACTTTGACAACGCGCACGGTGTCTTTGTAGAGGGTGAATTGTATGCCTATGCCTGAGAAACTACCCTTTAAGTCCTGCATGCTCTCTTCTACCTTTGAGGCTGAGATGTAGGTGGAGTGGGGGTCGAGTTCTTTGAGGATTTGGGGCATTGACTTTTCTACCAGGTCGGGGATGTTGACGGTGTCTACGTATTGATCGTCTATGAGGTGGAAGAGGTCGAGTATCTTGTTGCTTGAATTGTTGATGATGCTGAGACGGTTGCCTGAGAAGTGGTTGGCGAAGAAGCTGCCCAGCATGATACCTACAATTACTCCTAATGAGATGAGGAGTGGAACAAAACGATTTTTATTGTGCTTTATCATTGAATATTCTTATTCTTAGCTTTCTGTTGTTTGAGCAGATTCAATGAAGTAGTCTACTTTAAACTTTTATCTTTTAAAAATACATTCTTCACTTTTATTTTTGACTGCTTTTAAGCTTTTATCGGTTGTGTAGCTCGTTACATTCCCTTTTCAATATCAAAGATAGTGCAAACCGAATGCAAAAAGCCAAGCTTGCTTGAGATTTTTGCTGAGGTGCAGCCTATCTTATACAAAAAACGCTTCAAAAATAAAGGCAGATTTTGAATTGCACAAAAGTTTAGACGCCTTCAATGTCGCTGATGTGAACTACCTCGATTTTTGCGTCTGCCAGGAGGTTGATGCCATCTGTTAGGCGATAACTGCGAGCGTAGACTACGCGCTTGATGCCTGCTTGGATGATGAGTTTGGCGCATTCAATGCAGGGGGCATCGGTTACGTAGAGTGTGGCTCCGTCGGAGTTGTTGCCCGAACGTGCTATTTTGGTGATGGCATTGGCTTCGGCATGTAGCACGTAGGGGAGGGTGAGTCCGTTGCTACCTTCGCAGATGTTGGGGAAGCCTGAGGGGGTTCCGTTATATCCATCGCTGATGATCATCTTATCTTTTACGATAAGTGCTCCAACTTGACGGCGGGTGCAGTATGAGTTTTCTGCCCATATGCTTGCCATGTGCAAGTAGCGTCTATCAAGTAATTCTGCTTTTGTCATAATTCTGTTTGTTGGGTGTGGGGCTTTTAGTTTGAACACCTATTTTTACTGCTGAATGCCATCGCGTTTTAACAAGGCGTTGATGGTTGGTGCTTGTCCGCGGAAGCGTGTGTAAAGGTCCATGGGGTTTTCGGTTCCTCCCTTGGATAGGATGTTCTGGCGGAAGCTTTGGGCTACGCTTTCATTGAATATGCCTTTTTCCTTGAAGAGGGAGAAGGCATCGGCATCTAACACTTCTGCCCATTTGTAGCTGTAATAGCCTGCAGCATAGCCTCCTGACATGATGTGACCAATTTCTACGCTCATGCAGGCATCGGCTACTTGGGGCAATAGTTGTACGCGTTTCCAAGCTTCGTCTTCGAAGGTTTTGATGTCTGCAGTGAGTGGGGTGCGAAGTGTGTAGTATGCCATATCGAGTAGACCGAATGATACTTGACGCATGCAGGCATAGGCTGACTGGAAGTTGCGACTTTTGCGTATGCGATCAATGTATGCTTGTGGCAAGGGTTCGCCTGTTTGGTAGTGATGGGCAAATGTACCCAAAAATTCTGGTTCTGTGGCATAGTTCTCCATAAATTGTGAAGGAAGTTCCACAAAATCCCAGTATACGGAAGTTCCACTAAGACTTGCGTAGTGTGTCATGGCAAATATTCCGTGTAGTGCGTGGCCAAATTCGTGTAAGAATGTTTCAACTTCGCCTAAGGTAAGCAGGGCTGGAGTGTTGGCTGTGGGCTTGGTAAAGTTGGTTGTTACGCTCACTACAGGACGGGTTGAGTTTGTGGGAAGCACCTTTACGTTGGTTGGTTCTGCACACGATTCATCGCGGTAGTTGGTCATCCAGGCTCCACCCTTTTTGCTTTCTCGGGGGAAGAAGTCGACGAGTAGGATGGCTAAGTATGCGCCTTCTTTGTCGTAGACGTCATAGGCTATGACATCTTTTTGATAGACTGGCAGTTTTTCGTTGCGCTTGAATGTAATGCCATAGAGTCGGGTGGCAAGTCCGAGTACGCCTTTTTGTACTTGTGAGAGTTCAAAGTAGGGGCGTAGCATGTCGGGGTCGTAGTCATAAAGTTCGTGTTTTAGCTTTTGACTATAATAAGAGAAGTCCCATGGTTGCAACTTGAAGTTGGAACCTTCAAGTTGTTGGGCTTTCTTTTCTACTTCTGCCACGTCTTCTTTGGCGCGGGGCAGGTAGTGTGTGATGAGGTCGTTGAGCAACTTATATACATTGCTGGCATTTTGTGCCATGCGACGACGTAAGGCGTAGTCGGCATAGTCCTCATAGCCTAATATTTGGGCTACTTCGCGACGCAGATTTACAATGCTGCGTACGATTTCGAAGTTGTTGTATTCGTTGTTGTGTGTGCAACGGCTGTTGTAGGCGCGATACATCTTTTCGCGAAGAGTGCGATTGTCGGCATACATCATGAAGGGCATAAAACTGGGGGCATGGAGTGTAAAGCCCCATCCTTCTTTGTTGCGTGTTTCGGCTTCGTGGCGTGCGGCATTGCGATGAATTTCGGGGATGCCTGCGAGGTCGTTCTCGTTGGTGATGTGAAGTATGAAATTGTTGGTTTCTTTCAACACATTCTGTGAGAACTTTAATGTCTTTTCAGATAGTTGTGATGTGATTTCTCTGAAACGTAGTTTGTCATCGGCTGAGAGGGTGGCTCCTGAGCGTTCAAAGCCTTCGTAGGTTTTGTCGAGTAGCATTTTGTCTTCGCCTTCGAGTTGGTTGGTCTCGGCATCGTATACAGCTTTGACACGTTCAAACAGTTTTGCGTTGAGCATGATGTTGTTTGAATGTTCAGAGAGTTTGGGGGCTAATTCATTGGCAAGCTCTTCAAGTTCATCGTTTGTTTCGGCACTCAAAAGATTGTACATAACTGCCGTGGCACGCTCTAAGTTTTCGCCTGTGTTAGAGAGGGCTACGATGGTATTGGCAAATGTGGGAGCTTCTGCATTGTTTACGATTGCTTCGACCTGGCTCATTTCTTCGTCCATTCCTTGCATTATTAAAGGACGGAGCATGGCTGCTGCATTGCCTATTTCAGCTTCCTTGTTGGCAAGGGGGGCTGTTGGTAGGTTCTTTATGTAGTTGTTCCACTCTTTGTTTGTTAAGAGTTGGGTGGTGATGAATTCTTTTATCATGTGTTTAGGGGTGATGCTTTGTGGGGTTAATTGGGGGGCTTCGATTGCTTATTTATTCAGCCAAGATTTCTTCGATTTCGGCAAACTTCTCGCCATTGTTGAGTGCAAAATAAACTTTGTAGAGTAGGGGAGCCCATTCTTCTTTGGCTTTTGGCATCATTTGGCGGTAGGCTTCGAGCTCGGGTTCTGCTTTTGCATAGAGTTCGCCACGTTTTACTAATGACTGACGGTAGGATAGTGAATTGATGGGGCCTTCCATGGGGACTTCGTCAACTTTGTAAACGTAGGAGGCTCCTATATAATAATGTGCATCGGCACTAAGGGAGTCGCATTCAAGCCATTTTTTTGCACTTGCGATGCATTTGTCGAAATTCTGTTGTTTAAAGTATGCCACGCTTTGTGCCATATAAGCTATGGCGCTTTGGGGATGTACCTTGATGTGTTGTGCTGCCACATTGAGTGTGTGACCATATTCTTTGTGTAGGTTGTAGAAGTCAACTAACAGTCCGAAGAAGCTTTCATCGTAATTGCCATTTTTCCAACCTTGGCGCAACATTCGTTCGTAGGCTAAGGTGTCGTTTTCGGCTTCGGCTGTTCGTGCCAGATATTTCATTACGCTTTTGCGAGAGAGGGAGTCGCAAAGTGCGATGTTTTCGTAGCGATGTACTTCGGCATAGTTCTTTGTGGTAAATGCGCTGCTTAGGTAGAGCACTGCATTTGAAACATCGTGTGTTGTTGACAGGTGTGAACGTGCACCAAGGGGTGTGTGTGGTAGGTCGATGCAATAGCGCAGATAGCGCATAGCCTCTTGAAAGTTTTGCTTTTTGTAGAAGAAACGTGCTGCTACGTTGAGGTTGGGATAATAGCGTTGTAGCATTTCGCTTACAAACTTAGTTTCGCGAGGCTTTTCGCCCTTGTTCTTTTTGTTCTCATTCTCTAAAGAGTCGAGCATAACAGCCTCTTTCACAATTTGGTATGTGGTTGAGAAAAGAGCTACTGTGTCGCAGTTCTGTTTAAGATACACCTTCATGTTCTCGGCATCATTTAATCCGCGATAGGCTTCAATGCCATATGTGCAGAGTTTGGGATCGAGACGATAGGTGGAATCGGCACGCAGTTTTTTGATTTGTGCCACCGCCTCCTTATAGTTCTTATCTTTCAAGGCTGTCTTTAGTGGCTTATACGCCTTTTGTGCCTCAGTAATTGTGGGCACCAGCAACATGATGAATGATAATAGGAGCGTTCTCATTGATGATAATAGTTTGTTGGAATAGAGTTTGTTGTAAATAGTTTGTTAAACATGAAGTCGTGGAGAAGAAATGCATGCATATCTTCCCCACAACTTCATAGTATCGTTTTAGGGTGGTTCCTATTTCTATTGATTTTTAGTTCAAAAACATTAGGAACCTTCATAAAAAGTTCAATTCAATAGAGGCTTATTGTGCCAAGCGTGATTGGTTGTAAGCATCGAGCTCATTGTCCATTTGCTTAGCTTTATCCTTCATGCCAAGGTTGGTGTAGACTGTCTGCAAAGCAGGTGCCCACTTGTTTACCATGTTGGGAGCAATGTCGCGCAAGTGTTCGAGGTAGCCTTGAGCCTTTCTATAATAAGACTTCACTTCGTTCAACTCCTTGTCGTAGATAGCCTTTTGCTTTTTGTAAGCAGCTTCGGCTGCAGCACCTTTACCACGACCTACAATGTTACGGTTCTTGCCGATGTAAACGTATTTGCCAGAGTTTACCTTGTTTACAATTTCATCGGTATAGGCTACTGAAATCAAGTATAAGGCGTTAGCGTAGTCGGGGTCGATTGCCAAAGCTTTTTCAAAGGCTTCGCGAGCATCTTGGTAGTTCTTCTGCAAGTAGAGTTCTACGTAGCCCTTAACATACCAAGAGGTTTTGTTGTTAGGATCTTCGGCTACAGCCTTGTTGGCAATGTCAACAGCCTCGTTTGTCTTGCCTGAGTTCATGTACATTTGCATGAGCTGCAAGAAGAAGACTTCCTGACCAGTGCGTTGGTAGGCTTCGAGCAAAGTCTTTTGCATAGATACGCTGTCTTTGCTTTCGCCCAAAGCTGCAAGCTTGATGTAGTAAAGGTCGTGAAGGTTTACTGAGTCGTTAACCATGGTGAGGGCCTCATTGCAATACTTAATGGCTGATGCCCAGTCTTTTGCTTTGTAGCTTAAGTTGGCAATGTTTACGTAAGAGCCATTGTAGTCTTTTTCGTGCGCCTTGATTACTGAGTCGCGTTCTTCGGCAGTGAATACAGGCGAAATCTTTGGTAATTGAACAAACTTGTAGAAGTATTCGGCACTTTCTTTGTAACGACCCATTTGGTTCATAAACAAGCCACATGCACTGTACATGGTGAGCATTTGTGTTTCGATGCCGTAACGAGTCTTTTGGGCCACGATGGGGTTAATTTTAAGGCGACCTTTAGCATCGGGCATTTGGTTGTACTTCGACGATTCGTTGTAAAGCGTAATAATCTTGTCAATGCTTGTACAGAACTTAATGGTGTCGAAGGGGATGCCGCCCGAAGCTTTCTTCCATTCGCTATCAAGCAATTTGGTTTGCAACTCAGCATTTTGCGTGTAAAGCAGTGCTAACTTGTCGTTTTTACCCTTGGTTTTAGCTTCTTCAATGTCAGCATTGATAATGTCCTCAGCCTCTTTGTAGAGTGCTTGGGCTGCTTCAAAGCCTTCTTCTGTACGTTTGTCGAGTTGAGTCTTGGCCTTGTTAATCTTGTCGAAAGCTTTCCAAGAGCCAGGGTTTTGCTGTTGTGCCATGGCTGAGCCCATGCTTGCCACGAGCAAAGCCAAACTAAGAACTAACTTTTTCATTGTTCATTTGTTTTTTGTTTGAACTGAATTTGCCAGGGGAATCTAATTGTTCAAAATCAAGAACGCTTAGGTTCCCCTTTGAGCAGAGACTTTCGTCTTTTTATTCGCCCTGCTCAGGCACGTTCGGTTCGGTGGTATTTTCTTCGATTATGGTTTCGGGAGCTTCTGCGGTGTTTGCTTCGGGAACTTCCTCTTCCTCCTCTTCGGCAGGAACAAGGCAGACGCTTGATATTACATCGTTGCGCTTCTTCAAGTCAATGAGGCGGGTGCCTTGGGTAGCACGTCCTTGAACGTTAACATCGCTTATGCGCAAACGGATGGTAATGCCACTCTTGTTGATAATCATCAAATCTTGTTCCTCGGTCACAGCCTTAATGGCTACAACGTTACCCGTATCTTCGGTAATGTTGAGTGTCTTCACACCCTTACCACCACGGTTGGTTACGCGATAATCGTCAACAACTGAACGTTTACCCTTACCCTTTTCGCTTACTACCAACACGGTTTCGCGTTCGGGGTCGTTTACACAAATCATGCCGATTACTTCGTCTGTTGCATCGTCTTCGTCAAGCTTCATACCGCGTACACCTGTTGCTGTACGTCCCATAGCGCGTACGGTATTCTCATTGAAGCGGATGGCACGTCCGTTGCGATTGGCTATGATGATTTCGTCTGAGCCATTGGTTAACACAACGCTAACAACCTTATCGTCTTCGCGAATGTTGATTGCGTTAACACCATTGGTGCGCGGGCGTGAATATTCGCTCAAGCAGGTTTTCTTAATGATACCTTGTTTTGTGCAGAACATTACATAATGGCTCTGACAGAACTCAGCATCAGCGAGTTTGCGTATGTGCAAGCATGCATTGATGCTATCATCGGGGTCGATGTTAAGCATGTTTTGAATGGCACGTCCCTTGGCATTCTTTGCACCTTCGGGAAGGTCGTACACCTTGAGCCAATAGCAGCGACCCTTAGCTGTGAAGAACAGCATGGTGTTGTGCATTGTGGCGTGATAGATGTATTCAATGAAGTCGCTATCGCGAGTGCTACCACCCTTTGAACCTACACCGCCACGACCTTGTGCGCGGAATTCGTTGAGCGGTGTACGCTTGATGTAACCTAAGTGTGAGATGGTGATAACAACTTCGTCGTCGGCATAGAAGTCTTCGGGGTTGAATTCGGTTGAAGAGAGCAGAATTTCAGTACGACGTTCATCGCCATACTTCTCTTTTACTTCAATCAACTCATCTTTCATTACCTTGCGGCAGAGTTCGTCATCGCTCAAAATCTGTTCGTAGTAAGCAATGCGACGCTCAATTTCCTCGTACTCTTCGTGTAACTTTTCTTGTTGGATGTTGGTGAGTTGTGCCAAGCGCATGTCAACAATAGCTTTTGCTTGTACATCGTCCAAGCCAAAACGTTGTTTTAATGCCTCGATTGCTGCTTGCGGATTCTTTGAAGCACGGATTAAACGTACTACTTCATCAATATTGTCTGAGGCAATAATCAGACCTTCGAGAATGTGGGCACGCTCTTGTGCTTTGCGTAAATCGTATTGTGTGCGACGAATTACTACATCATGACGGTGATCAACAAAGTGTCGGATGCAATCCTTCAGTGTGAGCAACTGCGGACGACCTGCCTTGTGGTTGTGGTCGTGAACCAAAGCAATGCAGTTAACAGCAAATGAGGTTTGCAATGCCGTCATCTTATAGAGCTTGTTAAGCACTACATTGGCGTTGAAGTCGCGCTTCACGTCAATGACAATGCGCATACCGTCTTTATCGCTTTCGTCGTTTACGTTTGAGATTCCCTCAATGCGCTTTTCGGCAGCTAATTGTCCGATAAACTTAACTAACTCCTCTTTGTTGAGTCCGTAGGGTAATTCTGATACTACGATGGTGTCGTGTTGTGGTCCGCTTTCGATGTCTGTTTTAGCACGCATAATGATGCGTCCCTTACCAGTTTCGTAAGCACTGCGTACACCTTGCATACCCATGATGTAACCACCTGTAGGGAAATCGGGAGCCTTGATGTAGTGCATCAACTCTTCAATCGTAATTTCCGGATTATCAATGTATGCAATACATCCGTCAATAACTTCGCGTAAGTTGTGAGTAGGTACGTTTGTTGCCATACCTACGGCAATACCGTTTGCACCATTTACCAAGAAGTTAGGGATGCGTGTAGGCATTACGCTGGGTTCATCGCGTGTGTTATCGAAGTTGCGATCCATGTCGACCGTTTCCTTCTCAATATCCTGCATCATGGCTTCGCCAACAGGTGAGAGTCTTGCTTCGGTATAACGCATGGCTGCAGCAGAGTCACCGTCCATTGAACCGAAGTTACCTTGACCTTCAACAAGGGTGTAGCGCATGTTCCACGGCTGTGCTAAACGCACTAAGGCTCCATACACAGAGATATCGCCATGGGGGTGATACTTACCGAGCACGTCACCCACAACACGTGCCGACTTACGTGTCGGTTTGTCGTGAGTAATGCCAAGCTCCATCATATCGTAGAGGATACGGCGGTGAACAGGCTTAAAACCATCGCGCACATCAGGCAATGCACGTGACACAATCACCGACATGGAGTAGTCAATGTATGAGGATTTCATTTCTTCCTCAATATTGACTTTAATAATTCTGTCGTCGTCTGTAATCATTTATTTTGTTTGAATATGTTTCTAAGGGGCAAATTTAAGACTTTCTTTTTGTATCGCGTAATTTTTAGGCTTAAAAAGGCTTGTTTTTGGAATGGACACGGCTAAAAAGGCTGTTTTTTTGCCTTCTACGGCATTTTTGTTCTTTTCTCGAGTTTATTTTTTTTGAGTCGAAAGCAAGGTCAAAAACGCTTAGAGGGCAAATAAATGGCTTTGGGGGAGGATGCTAAAAGCTGTTTTCATATAAGTAGGTATTCAATATAAACTAATTTTGAATACCTATTATGAGGGTTTCCTATATGTAACAGTAAAAAAACAACTTGGTACGAAATACTAAGCAGATTTGCACCAAACGA
>ERZ1023617.363-NODE-363-length-18713-cov-19.093633_pt1 | contig 18713 bp, 14 predicted proteins | sample MGYA00380328_ERZ1023617 | MGnify/ENA primary metagenome ERZ1023617 (study PRJEB33179, sample SAMN07448977) | human gut metagenome | biome: Human-gut; feature: Human associated habitat; material: Faeces | host: Homo sapiens | place: India: Bhopal | collected...
TAAATAAATTATTCAACATCAAATGCTTTTGCCCTTACAGGGCGTCAATACTATGATAATCCGCGTACCCCAGGGTGTCGCTTCGCTTGCCCTGGGCTATGTGCTTTTGGGCTTTCAGCCCGTGCATTATCGGCTGCACCTCAACAATTCAAGCAAGCTTGATTGTATTCGGTTTGCACGATAATTCAGCCCGTCTTGACTAAATCCGAAACTTGAGTGAATAATGAATAATGTATAATGGAGCATGCCTTGCTCATTATTCATTATTCATTATTTTTAGCCTCTAACAATATTCCAAACCGCTTCTTCGGTTTCGGCAAAGGGCCCTGAGTGTTCAAGCTTTAGCGTAGACATGGCAGCAGCAAAATGCCCTGCTTCATTAGGGTCTGCACCACGCGAACGCATATATAAGTAGCCCGTAGAGTAAGTATCGCCACAACCCGTAGCATCAACTACCTTTTGGGTTGGATAAGCACAGATGTCATAGAAATGGTCATTTTCGAGCACTACAGAGCCATAATTACCTAAGGTAACACAAACCTCCTTCACACCCCATTCAGCAAGCTGTAGGGCAGCATCGTGTGCTTCCTTTTGTCCTGTAAGCACCTCCATTTCATACTCGTTTACCTTCAGCACATCAATAAGTTTAAGAGCCTCAAGTTTATCTGTCCAATCCACAGCATATACCTTTTCGCCACGTACCTCGCGCAGATAACCTTGCGAGTCAACACTCACCACGCCGCGTTGCCCCAATGAGCGAATAACATCTACAGAGAAATCATCGGCTAAGAGTGAACCCAAATGAAAAATACCTGCTCGAACCTCCTTTAATGCCTCCACCGTAAAAGGGTCTGCCTTGGCAAGTACACGCTGTGTACGGTTATTTTGGTTTTCACCATACTTATTTTCAAAGTAAACGGTATGTTTCGAGGGAATAACACGCACCTCTACTCCCATTTGGCGCAAATCGTCCACAGCCTTCATGTCGGATGGTGCGAGCGAGGTTACCAATTCAAAGTTTTTTGCACCATTCAAATGATACATGGCGTGTGCAAAGTAGTAAGACGTGCCTCCCGGCATATCTATTTCGTTATTGGGCGTAATTATTTTATCGTGAGTAATGTGTCCAATGCAACAAATTTTGTTCATTCAGCGGTTGTATGTTAATATTTTGACTGCAAAGTTACAAAATTATTCTGCTTTAACGGATAGGTTTGTGTTTTCGTCTTTATAGTAATGTTAAAAATTTAATTTATGAACATTTATGGCTCATTGTTGAACATTTTTGACGAAAAAACACCACTCCCATTCTATTTCATGCGCCAGCCCAACCCCGAAAGGGGTTTATTTATGGACATTCAAAAAAATAATTTATGAACATTTATGGCTCATTGATGGACATTTTTGACCAAAAAAACAAAAACATTTTTGACTAAAAACAAAGACATTTATGTCGAAAAAAAGCATTAACGACTTCCCGTCAAAAATTGCACAAGTTATTTTTTGCTGAAAAAAGGCTGATTTGTCCTTAAGTGAACAAATCAGCCTTTCGGTTTTAGCTTAAGCTATTTAATAGTTAAGCAATATTAGAGCTGGGGACCAGCAGCAACGAGAGCCTTACCAGCTTCGTTAGTCTCGTACTTCTTGAAGTTCTTGATGAAACGAGCAGCGAGGTCCTTAGCCTTTCCTTCCCAAGTAGCAGCCTCAGCGTAAGTGTCGCGAGGATCGAGGATCTTAGGATCAACTCCGGGGAGTTCAGTAGGAACAACGAAGTCGAAGAAAGGAATAGTCTTAGTAGGAGCCTTGTCGATAGAACCATCGAGGATAGCGTCGATGATACCACGAGTATCGCGGATAGAGATACGCTTGCCTGAACCATTCCAACCAGTGTTTACGAGGTAAGCCTTAGCGCCATTCTTCTCCATCTTCTTAACGAGCTCTTCAGCGTACTTAGTGGGGTGCAATTCGAGGAATGCCTGACCGAAGCAAGCTGAGAAAGTAGGAGTGGGTTCAGTGATACCACGTTCAGTACCAGCCAACTTGGCAGTAAAGCCTGAGAGGAAGTAGTACTGAGCCTGCTCAGAAGAGAGGATAGAAACGGGAGGAAGAACACCGAATGCATCAGCAGAAAGCATGATAACCTGCTTTGCAGCGGGACCCTTGCTGATAGGCTTAACGATGTTTTGGATGTGGTAGATAGGATAGCTTACACGAGTGTTTTCAGTAACGCTCTTGTCAGCGAAGTCAATCTTACCATTAGCATCAACAGTTACATTCTCGAGGAGAGCGTTGCGCTTGATAGCACCGTAGATATCGGGTTCGCTTTCCTTATCGAGGTTGATAACCTTAGCGTAGCAACCACCTTCATAGTTGAAAATACCATTGTCATCCCATCCGTGTTCGTCATCACCGATGAGCTTACGCTTGGGGTCAGTTGAAAGGGTAGTCTTACCAGTACCAGAGAGACCGAAGAAGATAGCAGAGCTAGTTTCGTCCATGTTGGTATTGGCAGAGCAGTGCATAGAAGCGATGCCCTTGAGGGGGTTGTAGTAGTTCATCATAGAGAACATACCCTTCTTCATTTCACCACCGTACCAAGTGTTGATGATAACCTGTTCGCGGCTTGTGATGTTGAATACAACAGCAGTTTCTGAGTTGAGGCCGAGTTCCTTGTAGTTCTCAACCTTAGCCTTAGAAGCGTTGTAAACGATGAAGTCAGGTTCGAAGCTAGCAAGTTCTTCAGCTGTGGGGCGGATGAACATGTTAGTTACGAAGTGAGCCTGCCATGCAACTTCCATGATGAAACGCACTGACATGCGAGTTTCCTTGTTGGCACCACAGAAACCATCAACTACGAAGAGACGCTTGTTAGAAAGCTCCTTCTTAGCGATTTCCTTAACGGCTGCCCAAGCCTCTTGAGAAGCGGGTTTGTTGTCGTTGGGATATTCGGGAGTAGTCCACCATACAGTGTCCTTTGAGTTTTCATCCAATACGATGAACTTATCCTTAGGAGAACGGCCGGTGTAGATACCTGTCTTTACGTTAACGGCGCCGAGTTCAGTTTCCTGACCCTTCTCGAAACCTTCGAGACCTGCTTTTGTTTCCTCTTCGAAAAGCTTCTCGTAAGAGGGGTTGTGCACGATTTCAGTAGCACCGGTAATACCGTACTTGGTTAAATCTAATGTTGCCATAATGATTTATTAATTAATAAAATTGGTTTACTTGTAATTGTTTTTGAGTGGTTTTAGGGCGTAGCGCAGCAAACGCGTCCCTTTTACCGCAGCAAAAATACGAAAAAGTTAGTGCAATGGAAAAGTTTTAACGCAAATTATTTCCACATTTTTTCCCTTGTAAGCTTTTCTGTAGTGTTCGACATGTTGTGTTGGCAAAAAACGAGGAAATAAGGACTTTTACTTACTTAAACGCATTAACCGCACGCACTATTTGGGCTGCCTCATCGTTTGTGAGAGCTTGGTGTAGCGGTAAACTTAATTCTGTAGCATGTATGCGCTCAGTAATGGGATAGCTACACGTGTTCCACGCTGCATAGCATGCTTGCTTGTGAGGTGGAATGGGGTAGTGTATCATGGTTTGAATGCCATGCTCCAGTAAGAAAGCTTGCAATTCATCGCGACGTTCACACAACACGGGGAATATGTGGTATACATTCTCCGCATCGGGCAATCGGTTAGGCAGTTCAATCAGTGGATTATGGATGTGTGCATAATAATAAGCTGCCAATTCCTGTCGGCGCTGATTATCTGCATCCAAATAACGCAGTTTGATGCTGAGCAAGGCGGCATCCATTTCCGACATCCTACTATTCAGTCCTGCATAGCGAAACACATATTTGCGTTCACTGCCATAATTGCCCAATGCTCGCACCGTAGCAGCTAATTGGGCATCGTTCGTCGTAACCGCTCCTGCATCACCAAAGGCTCCTAAGTTTTTGCCTGGATAAAAGCTATGAGCTGCCGCATCGCCCAACGACCCTGTGCGATGGTGGTTCCATTGGCAACCGTGACTTTGCGCATTATCTTCGAGCAATAACAAGTTGTGACGATGACATACATCCACCAATTGGTCGTTGCATGCCAAACGCCCATAAAGGTGTACGGTGAGCACAGCGCGTGTACGGTTGGTAATAACTTGCTCTATGCGTGTTGTGTCTAACTCAAGTGTGTCAAAACGGGGTTCTACCATTACAGGCACAAGCTGATTGTCTGTAATGGCTAAAATGGTAGCTATATAAGTGTTGGCAGGCACAATCACTTCATCACCCTCCTGCATGCGTCCCAATTCTTTATAGGCACGCAACATCAACCTCAGCGCATCCAGTCCGTTAGCCACACCTATGCAATGTTTCGTCCCGATGTAATGCGCATATTGCTTTTCAAAAGCCTCGGTTTCATTGCCCAACAAATACCATCCGCTGTCTATAACACGACGTGCTGCTGCTTGATACTCGGCAGCATGCTGCGCTGTGATGGCTTGAATGTCAAGATACTTTATCATTGTTTGAAAAAAATCACTTGCCTTCTTCTTGTGCTTTGAATGCCATAAAATCTTCAATTTCGCGAATATATTCGCTTTCGTCGTACGCCATACTTGCCAGTACCAAGCAGATGCTGCCTGGCGCAAAATTAAGTTCAGTGGCCCACGTACCTGGTGGAATATGCAGTCCTTGTGTAGGACAATCAAGGTGTACCGTGCTATGTTCACGACCATCAAAAAGGGTCACATCAAAGCTACCTTCAATGGCTACAATAAATTCATGGCACACACGATGGGCATGTGCACCGCGGTGTCTACCTTGTGGCACATCGAAAATCCAAAAAACGCGTTTCACATCGAAGGGGCAGTGCAGTCCTTCTTCTATAATAGAGAGCTGTCCGCGTTCGTCGGCTACGTGTTGGAGTGGAAATATCTTTGCATTCATTATATATAGGAGTGGATGTCTTGTTAAGAGAGGGTATGTGTGGCACATTATGAAGTCATCTAAACTTCTATGTAACACATGCAAGGGGTTACTATATTCTGCGCCCAAAGAAATAGGTGCGGCGAGGTTGTGGTGCCTGTGGAGTTGGTTTAGAGTTGAGTTCGGGATAAGCAATGCGTGTGTGGTAAATGGTCTTCAAACTTTCTGCCATCACACGTTTTGCATCAGCTATATCGCGGAAGGTAATGGGACATTCGCGGAAATAGCCTGCTTGCACTTGTCCATCAACAATGCGGTCTACAAGTTCCTTGATGCTCTCCTCCGTATACTCTTTCAACGAGCGCGATGAGGCTTCAACAGCATCACACATCATCAAGATGGCTTGCTCGCGTGTAAAGGGGTTCGGACCTGGATAAGTAAAAAGGGCTGGGTCGGGCTCTTCGCCTTGATGCTTGTTCTTCCACTGAATGTAGAAGTATTTCACTTGCGAACGACCATGGTGTGTACTAATAAAGTCGCGTATCACCTTGGGCAAGTGATATTTTTCAGCCAATTTCAATCCATCAGTCACATGGTTTATAATAATTTGTGCCGAGCGTTCTTCACTCAATTCATCGTGCGGATTTACACCCGTTTGATTTTCAGTAAAGAAGGCAGGATTAAGCGTCTTTCCTATGTCGTGATAGAGAGCTCCTGTACGCACCAATTGAATTTTAGCACCAATTTTGTCGGCAACCTCCGTAGCCAAATTTGCCACTTGCAACGAATGCACAAAGGTGCCTTGTGCCAACTTCGACATACGGCGCAGTATGGGGTGATTGGTATTGGAAAGCTCCACCAACGTAACACTCGACGTAAAGCCAAAGAGCTTTTCAATGAGGTAGAGTAGGGGGTAGGCAAAGAGCAACAACACACCGTTCATCACATTATATATATACATCGAACGGTCTAAGTGCAAAAAGTCGATGCCTTGCGAGAGGTCGTAACCCAACATGATGATAGAGCTGGTAACAACCACCGTAAACACCACGCGTAATAATTGGGAGCGTTCCGACAAATCGCGCAAAGCATAAATAACAGTAGCACCAGTCATGAATTGCACAATCACAAACTCATAGTTGCTATGCAGGGCAAACGATGAGAGAATGATGGTGCACACCATTGCCATGAAAGCCGTGCGCGAGTCCATAAAGATGCGCACAAATATAGGTACCATCGCATACGGCACCATGTACACATTCAGCACCTTGTGGTCTACCATCAAGTAGGTTATGATGGGGAAGATGGCTATAAGCGACGAAAGCAAGAAGATGCTATGAGGCGAATGCAAATATTCGCGACGGAAGAGGTGCAAGTATACCACCAACGAGGTTATCACACAGAGCATAAATATGGTCTGTCCTGTCACCACTTGCCAAAAACCCTCTGAAGGATCCGTGCGTCGCACACTTTCCCTTTCAAACGATTGCAATATCTTATATTGTTCGGCAGAAATGATTTCACCTCGGTCAATAATGCGTTGTCCACTTTGTACCATACCCGATGCTGGAGCTACCGAAGCAATTACATCCTCGCGTGCAGCACGTGTCTTGGCACTGTCGAGCGTGAGGTTGGATACAAGATATTTATTGAGGTTGCAACGCGCCAGCACCTCACATGGAAATTGCACCGTGTCAGCATGAACGATGTATTCGTATGCCGAACGGGTAGAATAAAGTTCGGTAATAGGGCGCGACAAAGCTTCTGTTCCTTCAACAATGCGTATGCCACTGGTGCGTTCTTTTGCCATTTGTGCCAACTCAAGCGAAGGCGCAATACCCGCATCATAAACTTTCTCAATGAGTTTTTCTATGTGCGAAAGACAGTTGAGTGGCACATCATTGAATTCTCCATTTATAAAGTCTTTGCGAAAGGCTTCGGCTTGTTGATGCCCTGCTTGCAAGTCTTCCACATAAAAAGGCTGAAACTTGCTGAGTGCACTGTCACATTCCGTGTCTATCTCCTTTTTGGTTTTGTATATCGGAAAGTCGAAAGTGGCTATGAGTGAGTTGTATCGCCAGGGACGACCTTGTTCATATTCATAACCAAACTTACTCTCGCGCGGAAGAAAATACACCAACAGTGCCACTACAACCAACACGGAGCCTGCAAGGGTTAGTAACCCTTTTATTTTCGATTTGTTCTTATTGTTTTCTGTTGTCATAGCCAGTTGCTTTGAGATTTTTGAGGTAGCAAACTACATAATCGATGCATTTACTGCAAAATTACCTACTTACTTATAGGCGCAAATCTACAAAATTTTATTGTTTTTGAGGCACTTTGTAGCTTACATAATGGTGCACTAATGTGTAATTTCGCACATAGTTTACGTTTTCTATTCCGCACGGTGTTTACTTCATGGTCTTATTCACCCTCTTGCGTGAGTTCTTCGGGCAGGGTAGCATTGGGCGTAAGTCCTTTCTTTTTCCATCCCTCAAGTTGACTCACAATGTTGCCACGTCCCGTAGAGAGTTGTCCTTGTGCTTCGTTATAGGTGCGCTGCAGTTGGTTAATAGAATTGCCTATCTTCACAAAGTTTTGTGCAAAGGTGCTAAACTTTTTGTAGAGTTTTTCTGCCGAAGCATAAATCTCGTTTACCGAGCGACTTTGCAACTCGCTTTGCCACAAGTTATAAGCCAACTGCAATGCCATGAGCAAATTGGTGGGATTGATCAAAATAACGTGTTGGGCATAAGCATCGGTGGGCAAAGTGGGGTCTGCCGTTACGGCTGCCACATAAGCAGCTTCGCCAGGAATAAACATCAATACATAACCAATGCTATTCGGCACAATTTTGTTATAGTTCTTTGCCGAGAGTTCTTTAATGTGTTGTCGCACACTGCGCACATGTTCTTTGAGCAAACGGTCTTGTTCTATGGCATCATCGGCAGCCACATATTCGGTAAAAGCTTTGAGCGACACCTTTGAGTCGATAATGAGGTTACGCTCTTCGGGCAAATGCACCACCACATCTGGAATGGCAACCGAACCGCGTCCATCAGCATGGTGTTCTTGCAATGTGTAATCGCGTCCCTCAGTCAGTCCTGCTGCACAAAGCAAGTTTGCCAACACAGCTTCGCCCCAATTTCCTTGCAGTTTGGTGTTACCTTTCAATGCCTTAGCAAGTGCATCCGCCTCTTTTCCGAGCGTTGTAGTTTGCTCTACCAAGGCTTTTATGTAGCTATCGAGCGAAGCATGGTCCTTCACAAATTGCGTACGGAAGTCTTCTATGTCGTGTCCTAAAGGCTTCAACAAAGCTTCAAGCGAATGCAGATGTTGCTGCCGTAAGGCATCTCCTTGCGTACGCATCATCTCCACCGACATGGCTTTGAACTCTGCACGTAAAGCTTGGGCTTGTCTACGCATATTCTCATCGGCATGTTGCTGTTCTGCCTTGAGTTGGGCCTTAGCACTGATGGCTTCGCGTTGGGTACGCAAGGTAGCTAAAAAATATCCCGCAGCAAAGGCAACTACTGCCACAATTATACAGATAAGTAGGTTCATTCTGAGGTGTTTTAAAAAAGGCTGGGGCAATTACCCATTTGTCTAAAAAAGACTGGCAAGGAAGGCAACAGCAGGAATGCTGATTACTGAGAATAGTGTGGTAATGAAGAGTCCTTGTGTCATAACGCGTTCATCCTGCCCATATTGCAAACACAGCATAATGCCGTTTGTAGCAACAGGCATCGCACTTAACACTACAGCAACATCGCTCACAAAGGGGTCAATCCCCATCAAGGCTAATACGCCTCCCACTGCAAGGGGCAATACAAACAAACGCAGCAATGCCATGGAATATACAAAACGGTTACCAAGCATGTCGCGCACAGGAATGTGGCTCAGACTCGAACCTATAATGAGCAAGGCACAAGGTGTGGTTAAGTCGCCCAACAAATGAAACCACTGACCAATGGGTGCTGGGGTTTGTACGCGTACCACGGCAATGAGCAAAGCTATGAGCGAGGCTACCACACAAGGCGAGAATATGAGTTTAGGCGAAAAGGCACTCTTTGCCTTTGAACCGTTAATAAACGATACACCTATGGTAAACACAAGTAAGTTAAACGGAATGTTGAGTACTGAGGCACAGAACACTGCCTTTGAGCCAAACACAGCATCGCACACGGGGTATCCAATGAAACTTACATTGCCAAAGGCAAGCATAAAGCGCGAAATACCACGGCGCGACTTGTTGACTTTGAACACATGGGGAATGATGTATGCCAAACCTATCAGCACGATGTAGTTGATGACAGCTACCACACCGAGCGCAACAAGTTCTGAATTTTCAAATGCCAAATCTTTTCCCATTACCGAAGCTAAGATGAGTGCGGGCATCGAAACGTTCATAATGAAAATAGAAAGTTTGCGGTCGAGGTCTCCTGACCATAAATTGCGTTTGGCTGCAAAAAGCCCTACCAGCACAATGCCAAATATCATCAGCATTTGTGTCACAATGTGTAAAAAGTCCATTCCGTCTTGTAGTTTTTGAGTTTGTGTTGTAAAAGGGTATACCCCCTTAAAGAAATGCAAAGTTACGAACTATTGATTAGTTAAAGGGATAGATTTTAAAAAAATGCGCTAACAGTAGCAAGATGTCTGTGCATTTTAAGGTTTTGTTACTTTTTGTGTAGTGCTCGTAAGGTTGTATTTTTCGGTTTGTAAGGTTAAAGCGTGAAATATGAGGGAGAGTTCTTTTGTCATAAATGTCCAACAGGATTAAGTATTACAAACTAAGTGAGTAACGCTGATAATGCGCCCTGAAAGGTAGGGTGTTCAAAATCCGATTTTTTTCTGCATGGTTTTGCAGCCCGTGCATATTGTTGCAGAATATGATGGTAAAATAGCCTCAAAATCGTGCAGAAAAAATGGCGAATTTTGAACACCCTACCCATTCGGGGTGAAGATGACGCAGAAAACACATTAAAAAATACATTTAGTTGTCCAGTGTTTCTTATTTATGAAACAATATGCTTACCTTTGCACAAAACTGAATAAGTATGGTACAAAATATCTTCCGACTTGTCTTGACAGATGAGGCACAAAATTTTATTGAAAGTTTACCAGAAGCGGCATCTTACAAAATTTACTACAACATCAAGCGTGTTGCAGGAGGAGAACGTAACAAAGAACTTTTCAAGAAGTTAGAAAATTCGGAAATATGGGAGTTCCGTACATTATATAATAAAATTGCATATCGCCTGTTTGCCTTTTGGGACAAGGACAAAGATACATTAGTAATTGCCACTCATGGCATCATCAAGAAAACCCAAAAGACGCCAAGTAAGGAAATAGCTAAAGCTGAAGCAATAAGAAAAGAATATTTCAAACACAAATAATTATGGCACAGATGAATCTAACTCCATTGGACGATGTGCTTGACAAGCACTTTGGAAAAATTGGCACTCCTAAACGTGATGCTTTTGAAAGTGATGTAGATGAAGCATTGCACGCATATCGTTTGGGAGAAGCTATCAAGAAAGCTCGTATAGAACAGAACTTGACGCAAGAACAACTCGGTGAACGAATTGGTGTGAAAAGAGCGCAAATATCTCGCTTGGAAAGAGGTTATAGCATTACCATTCCTACCATGCGAAAAGTATTCAAGGCTCTTGGTGTTGTAACTGCAACCATAGATTTAGGAATTGCAGGAAAAGTAGCGTTGTGGTAAATATGTAAATTTTATCATTGACAAAGCCTTCGGTAGGATTATTAGTTCAAGAAACGCCAAACCACTAAGGTTGAATCATTATCAACATTTTTTGCGCATGGCTCACCCCTAACGGGGTGAAGCTGGCGCATGAAATTTTAGCACGCTTTGATGAAACAAGAGGTGCACAAAATTTAAAGAGGCACTTGCTCAACAGCAAGTGCCTCTTTGTGTGTGTGTTAACCTAATAATTTATTTTTTAAGCCAACCTTCTGTTTGCCACATGTCACGCTTGTTTGAAAGGGCATTAGCACCGTTTTCTTCTTGGTCACCTTGCACACCAATGCTCTGACCAGTAAGAGGAGAGCTATTAAGCAATGTATCTTCACAAGCAAAAGTGATAGCAGTTGACTTGGGAGTTGAATATGTCTTTTTCATTTTGTCTGAATGGGTTTGTTTTTAGTACTATTATTTTACAATAACCTTCTTGCCATTTACAATGTAGATGCCCTTTTGGAGTTTACCTACCTTGCGACCAGCGAGGTCGTATGCTGTCTTTGACTTAGCCGAAGTTTCTGTAACATTCTGTATGCCAGTGAGATCGCTACCAGCAAAGGCAAAATTCATCAACTGAGCAGACTGTGTACCATCAAGTGTAAGGTAAGCCTTGTATTGTGCAATGGTACGATTTAATGCGTTTGACGAAAGCTTCTTGAATACGGCTTTACTGTTGTTATTGTTATCTTTGCCCAGAATGTATACAGTAACATCAGCAGGAACAGCATTACCTGTAGTTGCTACGAGTTTGTTGTCCGCTGCATTTACAGTTGCCAAAGCCTCTGTAGTGCGTGCAGTGGGGATGTACTCGTTAGTAGTTTCAGATGAAAGGATTACACCTGTGTTAGCAGGCAAAGCACCTGTTATTTGCTGCAACACAATATTTTCTCCCTCTTGTTTAGCTATATAAGCATCAACACCTTTGGGCAATTTAACAGGGAATGGTGAGCTGTAAGTAGCAATGTTGGCACTAACCGTTCCTACTGTCAATGCGGTAGTTTTGATTTTATTTTGCTGCTGCTGCTGGGGAACTGCTTCCAATTGGAATGCACTTGTTTGGTTGCTTGCAGTATAATATACAGTAGTAGCACTGGCTGCATGGAACTGGTTTCCCGAGAAACCTGCCATTAAATAAAAATCCTCGTTCCAATTATGATCATTACGCTTAGCTCTCATAAGGAAAAGTCCAAGTGTGCTGAAGTCTGCATTTAGGTTGTCGCGATTTATGTCATAACTATCACTATTTCCTGAACGCATGGGCTGTAAAGTCCATACATTGAGTGCTTCATCGTATCCATCGGTAAAGCCGTCAGAAGAATTATCAGTGCGGTAACGCATGTATCGTCCGTTGTTATTGGTGAATACATATTTGCGCTCTCCTACCTTGTGGCAATAGAAAATAGCAGTTGATGGCATCTCTGTTGGTATAGAACCTTTGAAGCCCAACTTGTTTTCGTCGGTTGAATAAACATATCCAGCATTGCTACTTTTGTTTATACCCTTGATATAGTATGCCTGACCATCTTGGGGATAAACTATGCTTTGCAAGAAAGTGTTCTTTGCAGTATTTACTTGACTGCGAGTTGAACTTTCAGTGTTAAGCACACCTTTGTAAGTGTTATAAGCATCCTCTGTAGGATAGCCCAAAGTGCCCAATTTGTCCTGCGGAATAGAACTAAGCTCAGTTTTATAAGATTCTTTCCATCCTGTAATTTTTTCTTTTACTGCGCTGAGTTCTGCAGCCGTCAAAGAGCAAGTTCCTGTAGTTGAAAGGCTAATCAAAGAACCTGCATCTTTTGATGTACCTGTACCAGTTACACCAGTTGTTGTATTGTAGCTATTAAAATTAATCTGATGACCGTCTTCTGTTACGATAAAGTACCTATAATTTGCATCAGTGCCATAGGTATCGATGTTAACAGGAGTTGCGTCAGCACTAAATCTAACAGTTGTACCATCTGCTGTGGCAAGGAATTTCTTGTTTCCCATGTTTACAACATAGAAATGACCTGCATACTTCAAAATCAAAAAGTGTTGGTACTGAGCATCGGCATTGTATGCTACATTGTAAAATTTAGTTCCTTCATACCATGTAGAGTATGCCTTATCGTCGTTTGCGTCGTTTGGATTACAAAGCATAAAGCCTGGCGTACTTGAGTTGTCAGAGAAAGAGGTTCCCGAAGGTCCGCGCCTTACTTCAATCTTATAGGCTTTAAATTCCGAAGGTGAGTCTGTGAGATAGTCCACTACCTCATCAGCAGAAATACTGCCACACAGAGCAAACAGCCCCATGAGAAATGTAAAGATTTTTTTCATAAACAATTGTTTTAGATTTTATAATTTCCGCAAAATTACCACCTTAATTTAACATAACAAAACCCGGGGGGGGTAGTATTAACCATCATTAACTACAGAATAGATGATTTTTAAGCGATTAGACAGTATTTTGAGCAAAAGCATAGGCAAAAACATAACCTTTGCAAAGAACGGAAGAAAAGAAAGAGAGTGGCTAAGTGATTAGGCATTTAAAAAATCTTTCAACCTATAAAACGCAAAATCTGCAAGCTCCAAACGCACGCTATAGTGTGTCTGAATGCTTGCAGATTTTGCATTATAGGTTCTTAGCTAAAGAACTATTCGCTATCAGAGTCCGCCCAAGACTCGCTACTCCAATCCTCTGATTTCTGATTAGAGAGCTGTTCGCGTTCTGAATATTCGTTATTATAACTAAACTCTATGGAGTTGTTAAGGATGTTGCTTTCCGTTTCAAAACGGATTGAATTTGATGTTGGGGCAAAATATGCTTTTTTCATCTGGTTGGTCATAATAAGGTAAGTAGGTGCCTAAAGCAAAACCATAAGTGCTACTAAAGGCACCTACTTCTTTACGTGTATGTGTTTATTTGATGATTACCTTCTTGCCATTAACAATGTAAACGCCCTTAGAAAGACCATTCAAACTGTTGATGCTACGTCCGTTGAGGTCGTAGATGCGCTGAGAAGCCTTTTCTGCATTAACGATTGAATGGATCGAAGTGATGCCACCAAACAAATCGTTGAGCGAGAAACCACGCATTTGGCTCAATGCTGTGCCAAAGTCGAGTGCAAGGAATGCCTTGTGTGCACCATTGGTGAAAGCAGCACCTGTTTCGTTTGCCCAATAGAAACCAAGCTTGTCGCCAGCATTGTTGTAAGCAAACTTATAGTACTTCACATCGGTACCCTCAACCTGAGTAGTTGCCTCAGTGTCTGTGCCATGCAACTTATTGCCAAGAATTGTGGTTTGCGATGAAATGATGGGTTCGTAAGTGTAGTCACCTTCAGCACCCTTCACAACAAGTGCTGTCTTGGCAGGAACGAGCGTTCCCTCAGCATAAGTAGGCTCTGCAATCAAACGATTGTCTTTGGTGTTAACAATGGTGTAACCAGTTACGCCAGCAGGCATATTGTAGGCATCTGAGGTATAGAAAGTACCAAAGCCTGCATTGGTGATGTGGAATTGCTCGGTTGCATTACCCACCTTCAGCGTCATGTCGATGATACCACCACGATTGGCAAGGATACCATTGTTACCCGTGCAAGTACCATCTGCTCCAATGCTTCCAGCAGGATCGATGTTATCCCAGTCGAGCTTGAAACGAATGCAATAAGTGCCAGGAGTTGTAGGAGCTGTAAATGTAGGGTTGTTAATGGTTCCACCAGGGTTTTGAGTTGCACTTTGACCCTTTGAGTTTACACCATTGTAGTAAGCATAGCTGTAAAGCTCAGTACCTGTTTGGTCATTCGAACCATCATTGAAAGAGAACTTTTGGTCTTTGTCTGCATCGATATATACATATCCATGCATCCAAGAACCTGAGAAAACGATAGAGCTACTAATTTCATCACCGGGTTCACAAGTAAGAACCGTTGAAGTCATATCCAAGTAAGGAGTGGTATGAGAGATGGAGATTTCTCTTTTCTCTCCTGTACCAGCCTTAAAGGTGATTTTTGTAATCTTACGGTCTGGACCAGTAGCCTTAGCTTTTTTATCGAAGTTGGTTTTATAAGGTTCCTCGGGCTTTTCACTAACAATAACCTTTACAGTTTTAGTAATGCCGCTACCATCGTTGGCTGTGATGGTGATGTTACACTCACCTGCCTTCAAACCACGAATCAAACCGTTATAAACAGTTGCTACGACTGCATTCGAAGATGTCCATTCGAGCATGCTGTTGGTTACGTTTACAGGAGCGAGGGTTGTTTGCACACCACAAGTTTCACCACAAAGAACAGTGTAAGTGTCACTGTTGGTAGTGATTGAAGATACCTTAACTTCGGCAGTCTTTACATCACGACCATTGAATATGTATACTGAGCTTGCAGGCAATGTCAAAGTGAGTTCGGTATCGATGTTGATAGCCTGACCTTCTGTAAGACCTGAAAGTGCAACTTGGTCGAGGAATGCCTTGGTGAGAACAATCGAAGTATTTACGCTGGCAGGAATTTCTAATGCCTTGCGCAATGTAAGCTTTATGGTTTGTGCATCGTTGCTACCATTACGGAGAGTGAAGGTAGCCTTTTCGCCATTCCATGCAGCCCAACCATAGATTTCGGCCTTGCTGCCTGTCCAAGGATTGCCACCTACCCAGTGTGCATCGGGCAATACATCTGCATTTGCCTTTTGCCACTTAATGCACTCTGCCAAGTCTGCCCAAAGCTGACCATGCTGAATAGAGTTCATCAATGCATAGTCGTTGTAAAGCTCAACCATGCCACTACCACAAGCAAAAGCACAACGCAATTCGCGACGGCAAGCATCATAATCCATATTCTTGCTTACAGCACCATGTGAGGTAAGGATAAATCCGTGTGTCATCAAGGTGTTGATAGGACAGATAGGACTATTCTTTACAAAGTTTTGATAAACAAGACGGTCACGATAGGTAATCCAGTTTTCGCGGTCAATCTTGTTATCGCCTGCTGTACCATAGTCACCCTCTTGACGCCAAACAGCATCTGTGTAATGGAACCAGAAAGGCGAAGCCCATGTACCTACAGTTGTGTTGAAGAAGATGTCGCGCTTGAGTTCTTCGCGAACAAAGCGTTCCAAACGGATGATACCTTCTGCATTTTCGTTACCTGCATCACCATCGTCAGGACCTACTGCAGAGAACTGTGCAGAAATACCATCGAACTTAAAGAATTGGAAACTACCTGTTCCGTCGTTTTTCTTTCCTTGGTTCTGAATCAAGTTAGTAGCAGCTTTCTTAAATACCTCGTAATACTTAGGATTGCCCAATACCATGCCACCACGGTTATTTTGGTTCCAATAGTTACGACGGTAATTACCGCTCTGACCATAACCACCTACAGGACCTAACCAAGCACCTACACCAGCATTCATCTTAGCTGCAAGGGTGCTAATGTCACGCATTTCGTGGGGGAAACCTGCGTGGAAATTCCACTCACCATAAGTATCCCAACCATCGTCAATTACAAAACTATTAGGAGCTACACCAAATTGTGTATAGAGTTTATCGAACCATTGTTCTTCAACATCAAGCACCTGATCAGCAGTCATGTTGTTAGGCTCTGAACCAGGAGCTGCGTTGTTGCGGTCGATGTTGAGTTCGTACCAGCTGATGTAAGCAGGATTTGCACGCCAAGGCACTGCACGCTCGCGCTCAGAGTAAGCAAGGAACGAACGACGTGCTTGGTCAGCAGCTACAAGACCTACTACCGCACTAATCTTCCAGGTTTCACCTGCAGCAAGGGTTGTGTTGCGGCTCCAACGTCCCTTAATAGGCACGATGTCTGAACTAATCACAGCACCTTCTTTCGGTGTAAATACCTTTACGCTCAATTTACTTGAAGCATCAATGCTTTCGCTCACACCGTCAACCATCAAACGAATGGTGTATGTACCATCGGCAGGAGCAACAAAGGTATACACGTTCTTGTCGTGTTTACTACCTGTATAACCCATGTGATAGTCGCTAGCAGAAACACTTGCAGCATCTGTAGTATACATATCTACACCACCGATATACAATTTGTGATTACCACTTGTATAAGTAAGTGTAACTTGTACCTTCTGGTTTTCCTTCAATTCGTAACCGTCCTTAATGTACTGACGAATGGCACTGGGTTCCTTACCTGTGGTTTCCTTAATACGTGCAGGAACCAAATTGTCTTCCATATCAACCCATGATGCAGCTGTCAAAGCAACATCATCATAAGTCTTAGTCAAGTCATATTTATCTTCATCGCCTGTTGCATCGCCCACTGTGTTGTAAGCAGTAGGATGTTCAAGACCGGCAAAGATTTTATTAGACATAATCACAGCACCGCGGGTGTTACCTACAACTGCAGGTTTAGAACCAGCTGCCTTGCTATCTACATTGTAAATAAGAGGTACAATGTTGTACATATCTACATTGTCACCCTTCAATTCCATTTCAGTACGGAGGTAGTGGCTGCCATCACGCAACACGGCTTTCCATACCACTTCGAGTTTCTTTTCTTGGTAAGTGTATTCGTAGTTGGCAACAATCATCTTACCATTGTAGTGCTCTGCACCACCCACGGCTTTAGCATCGCCAGCAACGTCAACAACTTTAACGTCCTTCAAGGTCATTGCACTTGCAGGAACGCTGTAACCTGTGCCGAAAGCAATGGTGAAAGGCTCTGTACCTGCTTCAAGGTTCATTGCCTTTGAACCACCAAACCAAAGGTAATTGCGTTCCTTAACGAAAGTAGCAGCCAACACATTATTATAGAGTGTGATAACTGAACCATTGTTCTCTGTTGCTACTTGTGCGTTACCTACAGCGTCTTGCTGTTTAGGATAGAGCACAGCAATGCCATAAGTTTGTTTGCCATACTGATTTTGAATCTGCTTCAAGTTTTCAGGAAGCACGGGGGTAGCACCTACTGCAGGAGGAATAACTTCTGAGAAAATCCAACGGCTACCACCATCACCTGCACCACCTGTTCCATAAAGACCAAGTGTTACAGAGGCATCGTCATATGCATTGCTACCAATACCTTGATACCAGTTGAGGTACTCACTACCAGTTCCGCTACTGGTTATAGGTTGAATTTCGTACTTATCTGTTGCGTATTCATTAACGATAAACTTTGAAGTTTCGGACTTTTGGTCAGACATCTTTACAAAGTTTCTACCATCGCTATAGCTACCTGCTTGAGTATAAGTAACCCATTTATTAGCTGTATAGCTATAAATTAAATACTGCCCAGCCGTGCCGGTTTCATAAAACGCAAATTGTCCGTACTTCGACTCGGTTTTTGTGGTACCTGTCATGCCATTGGCATAGATACCATTACCACTAACCATCGTGTACAGATGTTCAGGCTTGCCAACTCCAGGTTGAGTTGTGCTGACTTTAATTCCTGCTAAAGCCTGCAAAACCCACCCAAAAAGACAAGCCAACAAAAGCATCTTTTTGTTCATAGATAGTAATTTTTATCCCGTGCAGAATGGTTAAATCCTACGCATGGATTTGATGATAAATTTGAAGTTAATTTGTTGTTAATGATTTTCTTTCCTATATTTTTCGTAGTAAGGGGATATAACACCTTGTTTGCTATTGGTTTTTATGCAAATCAGAGCAAAACAAAACGCTTGCGTTTAAATCATAGTATTGCATTTTGTGTTTCCACTCTTAAAAAGGTTAAGGTTTACAGAGAGAACACCATAGTCCATCCACAACAGCGTATTGCGATTGTATGCTATTCTCCATCTTTACCCCTCTTTTTTTACAATTCTTCTAACTTTATACGCTTATATCAATGCAAAAGTACAAAAACCCTTTTTTTCCTACAAAGAATTTACCCCCCCTAAAAATATCATTTACGGCATTTTTTACACATTTCCCTTAAAAAGTTTACCTCGCTTCGCGTTTTTTGAGTCTATCCACTTAATTTTTCCATAAATTTCTCTGCATGGTTTTTGATAGTTTTATCAGGAAATTTCATGCGCCAGCCTCACCCCGTTAGGGGTGATATATGGTAGCCAGGTATGTGA
>ERZ1023617.373-NODE-373-length-18196-cov-14.647318_pt1 | contig 18196 bp, 15 predicted proteins | sample MGYA00380328_ERZ1023617 | MGnify/ENA primary metagenome ERZ1023617 (study PRJEB33179, sample SAMN07448977) | human gut metagenome | biome: Human-gut; feature: Human associated habitat; material: Faeces | host: Homo sapiens | place: India: Bhopal | collected...
CTAAACTTTTATGAAGTTCAAGATTTGCCTTTATTTTTGAAGCGATTTTTGTATAAGATAGGCTGCACCTCAGCAAAAATCTCAAGCAAGCTTGGCTTTTTGCATTCGGTTTGCACTATCTTTGGCATTGAAGAGGGAGTGTAGCGAGCTACACGACCGATGAGATGTCAAAAAGCGGTCAAAAAGAAAGGTAAAGATTGAATTTAGAAGAGATAAAAGTTTAAATCTAATCTTCGTCAGAAAGGTTTAAACGACTTCATTATATCATTTTTCTTTATTATAAAAAAATTGATAGTAATTCATGCCAGCAGCCTCATCAAACCCTTGTACTATGTTATCATGACCTCCCAAAATATTTATTTCAAAATTGGAGTCAAGATATAAAGTCGTTTTAGGCAAGGAACTTTTCCTTCTCACCAATGGTTTTTCTATTTGGACATCACCCTCTTGCATCCTACAAGGATTGTCTTTCGATAACAAGAATTTTTCAAACTGCTTATCCTTATTGTCTTCACTGAATATTTCTTGTGAAAACTCATGTACTGATAATGTTTCAGTCTGTTCCAACACCTTTCTTACTTTAGATATAAGATTTGCCTTTTCTACCTTTGACTCCTCAGCATAATTATCAGCAATAAAAGTCTTACATGAGTTCAAAAGATTTTTAGTTTGTGAGTAAGACGTAACATCTGTCATGATATGCAAGAAATCATCTTTCCAATACTTTGACTGAAGCCCCTTAGACTTCTTATCCACAGAAAAAACTACATAGCCATCATTTTCATTACTATTAAATATCAAGCACCCCTTCTCAACCTTTGCAAAACTTATAACCTCAGACTTCCGTATCTCATATCCATGTTCTGTATGAAGATATTGATAAGCAGGTTGTTTGTTTTCTGTCTTTAACATTGCTATAGCATCAGTCTTCTTACCATCAACCTCACAATCTGACAAATAAATAACATTCAACTCTCCAGATTTTATCATCGGATGGGAAGTCTTCTCGTAAAGAATCTTTGCAATAAACTCAGATTGCTCTTGAAATCTTGACACATCACCAAATATTGTTTTTACAAATGTATATATAGGATTCAATGCCAATGTACTCTCAAAATAAAAATGACATGGTTCTTTTGCATCGAAAGACTTATCCAACATTGATGTTATATCCAAAGATACATCTGTGAAGTCAAGCTCTTTCTCCGAGAAAGAGACCCCTTCTTCTCTACTTTTATTGCCTACATAATGCACTATCATGTGGCATATATTTCCTATTTTAATTTTCATTATCTTCTTTTTTTTCTAAAACATATTTTGGTATCAAAGCATTACCACTTGTAAAAGTTTCTCTAGTCACAAAATAATCCAATTTGTTTTCACCTGTCCAATAAGTTTCAGGTGCATGCTCAACAAGGATTATTTGAAACTGTTCTTTTTTCTCTTCTATCACATACTTCATAAAGCGATTTATACCAGCAAAAGCATCAAGCAACTTTTCCTTGTCTGTAGTCTTTACATTTTCAGAACCAGCATAATAAGGTATGCTCGGTTGGTCGATAAACAAAAACTGACCAATATGTCGTATATTCAAATTTTCAAGGAAATAACGATGAATGCCCAAGAAGAAGCAAAGATGTAGGAACATGTAATTCGACTGGCTACCAATTGTATCATAATTAAATATAGACTTGCCATTATTTAACATAAGACGTTCCTTTGGTATTTCATATTTTGTATAACAGTTCTCATAATGCTCCATATACTGAAAGCCATCAAATATATGTTGAATACAATTGTTTAATTCCGACACAATATTCAATTGTTTCTGCTCTATTTCATGCTTTGCTTGCTCCAATGCAGAAATTCTCTGAGCATCCTCCTCTACAAAGATTTCTATATTCTGTGATTCTTGTTTCTGTTTTTTCTGCAAAAGTTGTGTCAATTCTTCTACTTTTGATTCCAAAAAACCGATTAATCTGAAATTGTTCACTTGTTGATATAGAGATCCCTTCTGCTTGGTTATAATCTGCATTCTATTCTCTACCGATTTCAATCGAACATTCAAACTTTGTATCGCTTGGTCTGAAACAATAGGCAAAACTTCAATCTGATTCTTGTTTGATGAAATCTTCGCCAATGAACTTTTTAGAGAACTAACAACATGAGATGTCCACATATTGGCACCCTGGTCATTTATCTTTTCATACAGCACTTCAACAGGTTTCAAAGAATCTTCAACAAGTCCCAATGACTTTATATACTCTTTCTGTTCATTCTTGGCACGACTTATGTTTGCCAACTGAAGGCTTATTAGCGAATGTTCTCTCTGTAAAGATTTAAAATCTTCATCACACTTGTTCATTTCTTCTTTTGGAATTATATTTTCTTCCAAAATCCGTTTCAAGGCATCAATCTGCTCGTCATCAGAACAATCTTTTACATTATCTTCCAATAATTGTGCGTCAATACACATATTGACGAGTTGAGCTAAAAGTTCATTAAAACCATCAGTTTTCTTTTCTAACAACCTTCTATAGCTGTCATAATTCTTCTGCTTCTTCTGTAAATCTTTTAGCTCCTCACCTATTCTTCTAAACTGTTCAATATCTGGAGTCAATACAGATTCAACAAACTTGCAACGCTCTTCCTTCTTTTCAAACATGTCGATGCCATAGAACTTAAAATTCAGAAAATCGTATGGAGAAGTTATTATATTTTCAGTCAAAGCATTGAAAACAAAACATGAACGATAAAAAAGCTCCTTATCAGATTTATACCCAAACGCTTTATTCAGTTCTCGTCTTGCATCATTGACATGCGAATTATTTAAAGTCGGATAGAAATTCTCAGAGAAAGCCTCATGCTGAAGATATAGCTCTGATGGTACAACATCCACAGTCGGTTTCTTCCTTGCTATAGCAAAGAACTTATCCCCTATCTGAAATTCCAAGCCATACCAACACGCATTCTCGTTTATTATTGGAAACACTATATTCGACCTACCAGACAATAAGCAATAATCTATGATTGCATAAATATTACTCTTTCCAGTAGAAGAACTCCCAGTAATAACATTTACCTTATTATTTTCGAAGGCTATAATGCGAGGTTTTACCCCTTTATCAAACCATATATATAGTTTTGAGATGTAAAGCTTCATAACTCAATATTCAATTTACGGTAATCATTAACTATATCTGAATCATTAACCAACTTCAATAGTATTGAACTGGCTGCACAGATATTTCTCAATCTATTGCTGTCACATTTTGATAAAATAGATTCGCAACTTGCTGCATTCTCAACTTTAACAAACTCTCCATATAAAGAAACCCAATTTAAGTCCAAAAGAATAGATATTGCATTTACAACCTGAGGTAGTAGGTCAACATATCTATTATTGAAATTACTCAAATAAACTTTATTTTGAGTAATAACGGAATCAAAATTTGCATAGTTTCTACTAATCATTTTATTTATTATATTATCATCCAACAATATCGGCATGAGCAAAGTCACTTTAGACAATGGTATCTTTGGAGAATTTCTTAACATAGCCATAACTGTAAAAGCAGTTATAGCCACATTATTATATATATAGTAACCTGATATTTTCATACATTCTTTTTTAATTTTGGCAATACATCTATGTGCCAACAAATATAAGGATGGTCTTTATCATTAGTCATATTCAGGAACCATCCAGAAGAAAATGGAGGGTTTATAAAACGAGCATTATCAAATGAAATATTTCTATTTATTACTTCGTAAAAACAATTTTGAGCAGCATCTATCTTTTCAGCATCTGATGAATGACAGTTTACCTTAATATGCTTATGTCTAAAAATATTATACCAAATTGATTTTGCTGTAGAATTTATAGATTTCTCCATTTCGTCTGTCATTAGTTGAATTGAATAGTTACGTTGAATAGAACTATTATAACAGAGCCAATTTCCATAATATTCTTCAATCGAATCAGGCATATTAAGAACACCTATCTCATCCAAATATTTTATAAATGGTATATCCTTTACGTCCTTTGGTATTTCAATAACGTCATCACATATTGATACAAGGCTCTCATCACTCACTTTTTGGAGAATGCCTCTATACTTGTTTAAGAAATTAGTTTTCTCATAAGATAAGGTTTCATTATTCTTTGCCGCATTTATCTTTTCTGTATATAATTTTCCCAATAACTCAGAAACAATCAGATCAGCTTTAGTCGGCTTGTTGTATATCTCCAAAAACTTTTCATATAACGCCTTCATCGGATTCGTAACTTGCATTACCTCTACTTTATGCAAGAATCTATTCAAATCCGTTCCATCCATTCCCAACAACTTCTCTATTGTTGAATAATACGAAACAGTGTTTTTTACGCTATTTAAAAACGAGATGACATCTTTTATACCACAACTTCCATCCCGCAAGTTTTTGATTTGTTCATAAAAAGAATTGGATAGTATCTTGTTTGTATATAGAATAAATCGATTGCCATACTTCAAGAAATATTTTTTCGACTCACTCAAATCATATAACGAGAGCCAATTGTCAAATGTTTTCCAAAAGTCATCATCCGCATCGGTCATTTTTGCATTATCACGAACTGAATTCTTTACTTGAATAAACCATTTCGTTCCGTCAGTGCATGATACAACAATGTCATCTTCTTTTTCATACTCAATGACATCTCCTCCCTTTATATCAAGCAAGAAATTTACAAAAGCTATAAACTGAATATCAAATCCACATGCTTGCAAATCTGCTTTGTGTCTACTTATAAACTCATCTGTTGTTAATGGTACACCCATAATAATTGTTATTAATATTATTCTACTTTCTTGGATTATTGACTACCCCCCTTTTATGGCAATTCAGTCATTCATGACAAAAACATTTATGATTCATTGATGGTCTTTTTTGACTAAAGAAGAAGTCATTCACGAACATTTATGACCATTCCAAGCGCGAAGCGCAAATACATTTATGGATTTTATGGCTCATTGATGGACATTTTTGACCAAAAAAGCAGTTTATAATATAATATTCAACAGCTTGTAATACTTAATTCTGATGGTCATTTTTGACTATAAAGAAGTTTGTTTAACTTGACATTCAATAAGTAGGTGTTCAAAATTATTTTATACAATCAGTACGTGTTATTTTTGCATTGAAAGCACGTTCTCGGGCGCATCTGTTTCCCTCGTTCTCAGTCACATAGCCCGCTATGCTCCTTCATCCGAGGAAAACAGCTGCATCCCGATAACGCACTTTCAATGTAAAAATAATTTCGAACACCTACTTAGTCTGTAATACTTTTCCGTCTTGGTTCGCCAAGAAAAATCACATAAACTTCGGAAAAATAGGAACATCTATTTTATAATGCCTATAACAAAGCAACACAAAATCCTTTAAATCATTGTATGAAATAATAACCCTCGAGAAATGTTTCTTTTGAACCTCATCAAAATTAAATTCAGCCTTTAAATTCGATGTTAACGAAAAGTAGTTATTAAATATCCATTCACACAACTTCAAACTCAAGCCAAAGCCATATTTTTCTCTATAATAACATGAGTTGATGATACACAAAGGAATGTTCGGATTCTTTACATACACCACATCCATCATTCTATTCTCCAGAAAATGCACAAAAGCATCATCATAGTAGAATTGAGACTTATTATAGTCAAAAACGATTGCCGAAAAATTAAAGAAAGCAGTCTTCAACAACGACTTTGGAGTCAAAGGCATATTATCCTTTCGTATACCCCATGTATTTTCGAGACCCCACAAGTCTATCGTAAGATTTTGAATTTTAACCTTCACTCCACCAAAACTATTGATTCTAAACTCCACAGCCGAATCAACAGCATTGATAGTATCAATCACACATTCAACATCTCCAACAACAATATCCAAGTCACGGAAAATAGTTTCACCTAAGAAAAAATTACGTATTATACCACTAAATACATAAACCTCCGTTTTCCTGGAAATACCATTCAAGATGTTACGCATTTCCTCACTTAAGCATTCTTGCAAAAAGATCTTGAAGAAACTCGCTTGACCATCAATTAAATTAGAATATTTGTTGTCCACTGAGCTTACGATAATGATTAAGCGCAAACTTATCTGTCATACACGATACATAATCACGAAGAATTCTTAATCGTTCTTCAACAGAAAAGTCTTTCACATCAAATTCTTCATACCTATCATCAGCTTTGTCCTCCTTTCTTCCTTTACGTTCCAAATATTCTTGAAGCGTAGTCAGGAAAATTGTTTTAGAAATCAAGCGTTTTGCTCTGTTTCTCAAATTTTCATCATCGCTAAAGAACATCTTAACATAAGCATCCAAAATACCATAAATAACAGACTTACCCGTAATCTCCAACGAGATAACCTCCCTACTATTCAATATATATTGTTTGCAAATCTCCCCAAGAGCCTTAGCAATACCATTGCCATCATCCTTAATAAGTTCCTTCGTATATGTCCCCTCTTCAATCTCTACAATGTGATCAATAAAATTTCTCAAAGCCAAGTCAATCAGATATCCCATCAGATAAGTACGTAAGTTCATTATCTGTTTTCTACCATTAACAGAACCGTCATTCGCAGTTTTCTCTATAGAGTCAAGTAAACGTTTAGCATTATCATCGAATAATATACCTTTTCTACTCCCGTACGAAATTATCTGTTCGTATACATCACCTACAGTTAGCCACTTCTTCTTCAATCCATCCTCAATGTCCATTGTCAAATAACAAATCGAATCAGCAGCCTCCATTAAGAAAGACAAAGGATGTCTCATTATTTCATTATCCCCCTTAGATAAACCACAAGCCTCGACCACCTTGTCTAACACCTCTTTCTCGGAAGTAAGAACACCATGCTTATGCAAACCAATGTAAGCATTTTTATTTCCTTTCAAAGCAGCATTAGGATACTTCATAAAAGCCCCCAAACTTGCACAAGTCAAATTCAAGCCATCCAGACTTTCAATAAACTGCAACTTAGTCAAAACTCGTAACCCCTCAGCATTACCATCAAACTCCGTATAATCCGCCCCTATTTCAGAGTCAACTTCACCAAGTTTCCTCAATTCAGCTTGATCCTCACTACTCATCCATGCAGGCGGAGTCTTAAACAACTCTTTAAAATAGCTTTGCAAAGAATCCTCACCAAAATGTCCAAACGGAGGATTACCAATATCATGAACCAAACAAGCAACTTTTAAAGCCGCAGCCAAATCACGTAAAATTTTAATATCATCCAGTTCAGTGTGTTCTTTAAACTCATCACTTTCGCTCAACGTAAAAACAAAAGACTGTCCAATATTCATCACCTCCATCGAATGCGTCAAACGCGAGTGAATATTATCATCTGTAGTCAAAGGGAAAACTTGAGTTTTATCATGTAATCGGCGACAAGCAGAACTAAAAATAACGCGTCCAAAGTCAGATTCAATATCCGTGCGAAAATCATTATGTTCTTTACGTTGTTCAGGAGTAATTGAACTCTCACGCATTCTTTCTGTAGATAGATATTTGTTCCAATTCATAAAAAATTTGTTATAAATAAGTTTTTAAAGATATTAGCCAATTTAAGTAGCAGGTAGTGGTTTCGCTCCACAGGCGTAAGCCTATTCAATCATACCAGCTTGCCTTGCTATTTACTTATGATTTTGATTACTTTTGCAGGACAGCCAAAAGCCGTCACATTATCTGGTATATCTTTAACCACAACGCTTCCAGCACCAATCATGCAGTTCTTGCCAATATTCAAGCATTGTATTACAGATGAGCCAACACCAACCCAAGTACCCTCACCCACATGTGTACCACCACTTATATGTACACCAGGAGCAACATGACAATAGTCTTCAATCACACAATCATGATCTACTGTTGCTCCTGTATTTACAATACAATGATTTCCTATTACAGCATCAGCGTTAATAACAGCTCCAGCCATTACCACTGTTCCTTCACCAATCCTAGCAGAAGGCGAGATAACTGCAGAAGGATGTATTGCCGTAGCAAACTCAATAGCGGAATTGTTAGCCCTCAATCTCTCCACAATCATCTTGCGAATTCTGTTCACCCCAATGCTTACAATCATAGGAGAAAGTCCCGTTGCATCATGCAAAACAGGACGACCTCCACACTCATTCACATTAAGGTTATCATCCACAAAAGCCTCCACTTTTATGCCATTGGCATTCAAAATGTCTTTAATCACCTTGCCGTGACCACTTGCTCCGAATAAATACATAATAGGATAGTTTTTAATTATGACCATTGAAATACTCCATTGTTGCTGACTTACCAGTCGTGGTATTTATATCTTCACGACCAAGCACTTTCTTTATCGTTATAAATATTACCTTCAAGTCTGTCATCAGCGAGCAGTGGTCTACATACCACACATCAAGCTTAAACTTCTCCGTCCACGAGATTGCATTACGTCCATGACATTGTGCCCAACCAGAAATCCCTGGTCTAACTTCATGACGACGAGCCTGTTCTTTGCTATACAATGGAAGATATTGTACCAAAAGCGGACGAGGACCTATCAACGCCATATCACCCTTCAGTACATTTATCAACTGAGGCAACTCATCAATCGAAGTGGAGCGCACAAAGCTGCCAACCTTTGTCAGTCGGTCTGCATCAGGCAACAGATTACCATCCGCATCCTTCTCGTCCGTCATCGTCTTAAACTTAATCACCTTAAATATCTTTCCATCCTTGCCTGGACGTTCTTGAAAGAAGAAAGCCCCTGCCCCTTTATTGGCAAAGTGCAGCCATATGGTTACTACTAACAAGATTGGGCTTATACAAATCAATGCAATAAGCGCAATCCAGAAATCAAAGAATCTTTTAAAAAAATGTTTGTACATATTATAATCTGTCTTAATTTTCAAGTGTATTTTGATTTCTCGCTTTAACTTGGTTAAAAGAAAGAGCAAGCCTTTTATTACTATTTATTGTAAATATAAAAGTATGAGTTTTTCCATTTGTAGAATAATTCCCTTTATCCACATTTTTTACTTCATATTGATAAAAATTTGACACATAAAATAATTCGGTCAAATAATCTTTGAATAATTTATTTAACTGTTCATCTGTATAATAATCAAGTGCCTTTTCTGTTGCAGAAAGCCTTATTCCTCCACCTCGTCGCTCAACTTTCGTATTCTTAACAAGTGTCATAGTAAACATTCTTCTGTTTTCTGTTACACACAACTCTATTATATAAGACTTACATTTATCATATGTTATTTTCATTGGACCGTCATTTTCTAAGATATTTTTGGCATACTTTCGTATAGTAATAAACATTGTATCAAGCCCTACTATAAGTTCTTTTATGTTTTCATCTTTTGCCACTTTCTTAAGATTGTTATAGTATTCTTGAAATTCCAATAATTGCATTACAGGTAAATGCTTTATTAGATTAAACTCATTACAGATTTTTTGCATTTTTACACCGTACTCACTATGGCAATTATAACGCAACATTACCATCTCCGACTCACTCAACTGTCCTCTTATCAATTTTGCATACAAGACCTTGTCGTTCGTTTCCAGACCTGATGTTGATACAAGCGAAGTCAGTAAATATAACATTCGAAAGTGAACTGCCAAATACAATCTATTATTAGAGTAAAAATCCATATATTCGGAAATAGCAGATTGCGTTCGTCTTAGATAATCATTATTATTAGTAAAATCATTACAGATAAACTCACTTGCTATCTTTTCAAACGCTTTTCGCCCCGTAAGAAGCTCATTGTTTTTTTCAATAACATAGTTATCAATAGCCTTTTGATAACAAGTCATAAAACGTTCGAACTTATTATTGAACACCTCTAACAATGTGTTGTACAGTTCTTTTCCACTTGCAATAGATATTTGATTGTTAGTTTCTATAACACTTTGATTTACTTTTTCTTGGCTTTGCAATGTTTTCACTAACAAAAAAGCACTATAAAAAGCTACGATAGTACCAACAACGCCTCCAATAAAATCGCCATACGTTCCAAATAAACCATTGTCTATGGGATATTCATTGTCGAATTTGCGATTTAATGAGAACAAGATAATCATTGCACAAAATATCAATATACAGGTGATAATGATACCCCAAAACAAACCTTTCGATATTATTTCTGACTCTTGATTATTATTCGTCATATCATCTATTAATCAACAGCTATCTCTCTACAAAGAGCTGTCCCCTTTTTTATTTTTATGTTTTTTCCTTGCTGGCCATTACATTTAGAACAAAGAGGAGCTATATAAAAACCACCCGAATAATTATGAGAATGTGGTTCTGGTACTACCAGGTGTCCTCCTAAAGCAATATTCTCATTTTCATTCAGCCCCATCAAACCATACATTTTTTTCAACATCTGTGGAATCTCATCAACAAAAATCATTTTGCCACAACTACTGCATTCCAAAGAAGATTCATGATTACCAGACATTGCTCGCCAATAATCAATCCAAGAATAGCCTTTTGGTGCTTTCCTTTCTGATGTATTATTTCCATTTTGCAAAAATACATCATCGCCAACGTACAAAGTCACATAGTCCTTGTGGGTTGATTCGATTTCTCTTTTATATTCTTCAAATTTGTCCATAATTACTATTAATCTATCACATCCTCTCCCCCCAACGGCTCATAAGCTCCATCCTTAGCCTCGAATATCACAGTTCCACTTTCCAAGCATTCCGTGTTATGCCACACGCCACAAGGAGTGACATAGAAGTTTGGGAAGCTATCGGCAGAAGCCTCAAACGATTCTATAAGAGTTCCGTTGTCGTCATACATATTCTGTCTTACACGCCCACGAACCACGCTTGTCACCTCGCTTGTCTTTCTGTGTCGATGGATAGGCAACACTGTTCCAGGCTCCAATGCGTTAAGCATACGTTGACTCTGGTCGTTGGTACTGTTGCGCAAGTCATAAGCCTGGCGCAAGCGAGGATTCTGTTTTGCCTGAAGTGTAAGCGAATCCAAAAGTTGTTGATCTATTATCATTGTTGTTTCGTTTTTTTAGAGTAAATGCTTCATCACAGCATTATAAGTATGCTCCACAAGATAATTCGCCTTCATGAATTCATATCCCTTTTCGCCCATAGACTTAATGTCTACCGTCAATATTTTGTCTACAGCATACGTAAAGGCCTTCACATCATTACTTGGAGCATATATACCGAAACCATTCTCCTCTGCAATATATCCAGTATCACAATTGTGATCAGTACAAGCAATAACGGGCATTTTATATTCGAGATAGGAAAGCAATCTACTTGGGAAGTTTGGTATCGTGAAACGATAGTCAAGGAATATTAGTCCCACATGACATGCACGTACTAATCTGTCATAATCAACCTTTGGCAATCCCTTCATTACGGTTACCGCTTTTGGTTTACGCTTGTTATACCAATCGGATAAACGTTGATAGTAAGTACCAGAACCTACAATAACAAAGTGACAATCGGTACGATTGGCATTAGCTTCAAGACAATCAATGAGAAATGGAATACCTTGCGGAATGCCCAAGTTGCCTCCATATATAAATATCGGCTTATCAGTAGGCAATCCATACCTAGTAAGTATAGCAGCCGATTCTCCTTCATCTTCAACTTCAGATGGAACCAAGTCCACACTATTAGGAGCTATCTCCACCTTGTCGGCACTCACCTCAGGATTATGCTTCAACACATAACGCACATTAGCAGGACTCATACAACCGATAAAGTCCGACAAGCGGTAAAGCTCTTCTTCTTTTCTACGGAACATCTTGTAAAGCACACTCTTCACACCTGTCTTCGACAGCATATTCATGTCCACAGCATTCTGTGGGAATATATCCTTTAGCAGCAGATAGGTCATAGCCTTACCATCAGAAACCTTCTTGGCATATTTGATTACATTATTGAATGTGATCGGAGGAGTGCTGTACAAAATAATATCAAACTTAATATTTCCGAAATGCGTCTTTAAGGCACGTTTAAACTGACTCTCTAATAGCAACTGACCAACACCCTTTTCTACGACATTAGTCTTAGTTACATTCAACGTACGCACACCGAGGCAATGGATTCGCCCCTCTGTTTTTACCTCAGTAGGTTTACCCGTTCTCCGTTCGTTTGGGTGAATGATATACACATCATGCCCCTCATCACGGAACTTTCGCATTAAATCTGTATAAATGCCACGCGCCTCAATGTTAGTAAAGCCAGATGACATTGTTAAAAAAAGAATGTTCATATTTTAGTCTTTTATCGTTTTGAATCTCTTTAAATGACTCCACACTATCGTTGCGAAAGTCATTTGCAAACTATCATTGTACACCAACTGGTGTTTCCATCGATTTCTCCACCATCTCTTGGTCTTAAATCTTAGAATAGCTAACAAGTCATCGTTGGGCTTCTTCTCTTCAAACTCAGGATGAAAAATATCTTTTAATATGCGTTGTTCCCAATAAGGGTTTCGCTCTATTCTCGGAAATATGTCCTCAGTAAATCCTAAATAGTTTATACAGATAGCATTAATATGATTGAAGAACTGGTATAATCCTATTTCTTTAAAAAAGAGAATTGTCGCATTCCAATCCACCTCATGTGAGTGTGCCTTTACGAAAAAGCCCCAATCAAGTATCTGGCGCAAGTTGAGGTGTTCTCCTGCAAAATGCTGCCCCATGTGGCGCATCAAGAATATAACATTGAAATCAGCTGAAGGCAGATATATCTTTATTCCTTCTATATCTATTTCCCTACAATCCTTTTCTACAAGCGACTTTAAGTGAGCCTCAATCTTCAGAGCATCACGATGAGCCTTTGTGTTAATAAAATCATAATGATTCTCTACTACCACTCCATTAAAGTTAAAGACAGTATGATGTTCATGTCCGTCATCTATCTTGATGCCCAACTGCTCTGCTATAAAGGTGTCTGCTTCTTTCCATTTGCCAAAATTGTAAATGTCCAAATCACCTACTGCACGATGATTCGGTATTGGCCAATCCAATGAAAGCCCATAACCTTTCAGAACCATCATCCGTACATCCTTACTTGCATACAGTCGTGCCAAATCTGTCATGGTCTTTTCATGCTTGGCATACATCCTCTCAAAAGTCATCACCTGTCCTATCCACTGCATTTTCTTATTCGACAATTCGAATGATGCGAAAGGTATATAGTCAGGGTGAATAGAGTGGTAATATTGCAAGCCATCAAGAACAACTACAGGCACCACTTGCGTTGTGGCTATGTTCATCAGTTTCTCCCAATCAACTTCTGTCAGAATTATCTCATCTGCCTGTTTTTTTACAACAATCCTCAAAATAGCCAGCAATAGTTTGCTTTCCTTTTCCATAGAAATATATTCGTTATACAGATTATTGTTGTTTGCACATTCTTATTCCTTCTTCATAACCATTACGAACATCTCTGAATTGCTCTGAGTCTTCATAGAAATCTTTCCATACCAGAGCACCAGAGGTTATATGTTCCAGCTTTTGGGATAACACACCAGCCAAGACACAGGCATTATGAGCAATATCAGCTTTATATTCCTCAGACATTTCATACGTCTCATATTCTTTTCTGATAGTATAGAGCGCATCGTTAAAGAGATTGAGATTATTCTTATCCACATAATCATTTGCTATGATTTGTGCCATAAAATACAAGTCTTCCCTTAACGCTTTACTATGAGAATACTCCAAGAAATACGCATATTGTTGCAAATATCTTAATTTTGTCTGTGCGTCAAAAACATTTGGGTTATTCTTGAATAAATAATACATACTTCTGCGTGCATCATAACGTATTGTAACATCTGAGTCATGTAAGCGATTAGATATAAAAGCAGCAAGAAGTTTCTTGTCATCTATTTGGTTTGTAATAGATAGCAACAAAAGACAAGGATACTTTTTTTCAATATAATCTACTAAAACAGCACCTAACTTTTTATTTATAGTAGAATCTATTCTCTTAAAGTCAATCTGACGGAAGAGACGGTCTAAAACATCAAGCAAATAGTTAATGAAATATCGGAGTCCACCGAAAAAGTCATCATCATCATCTATTTTCAAATGCGGCAAATAGGATTCTAGTGTCTGACTGATTTTGATAACAATATCATTAATCTGCTCATCATCCAATTTATGTATAGCAGGAACTATATTGTCAGCGAAATGTGAAAAGTCAGATATAGCTTCTGAACTGTTGGTGAAAGTATAGTCATGATTTATAAACACCTCTAACGTGTCTTTTACCCACTGGTTTTCTATTGTTCTGTCAGCCTTGTCTGTAGCAGGCACCACATGATATGAAAAGAACGCATTGACATCTTTCTTCTCGTTCTGTCGCCATTGCACTATTGCTGTCTCAAGTTTGTCTTTTATCTCTTTATTGTTTGTGAATTGTAGCAATGTCAATATTCGTAAATAAGAATGTTTACGAATATGTTTGTCTTTTATAGACTGTAGGGCATTATCGCACATTTCATCAGTCACATCAATGTTCGTATCTATCTCTGGCCATAACAAATCATCCTCCATCTCATTACCTAAAATGGGTTCACCCATGATGCGGACAAACATTATGGTTTTCTGTTCTTCTGTAGCGCAGTCATACAATGTTTGTAAAATCTCATTGCGTTTTATGTTTCGGTCACGTGAATGTGTGATAATAAAATCAAACAAACCCATTACTGATTCATCATCCACTTTGGTCACAAGTCTTTGCAATAATGGTATCAAAATACCATATGCCGTATTAAATTTTCTTTTATCATCTCCCTCGTTGAACACTTCTTTCAACAACTCTATTAAATCTGTATAAACGAGAAAAGCCTCCTTTTCTTTCAAGTGAGAAACAGATCCTCTATGCACTACTTTCTCTACAAGTTCTTTATGTCCCGACCTTATAAGTCTTGCCACTGCTTCATAAAAATGGTAATCGGCAAGGCATGAAAGCACTATACCATATTCTTCTGTAGCATAATAATTTCCTTGATAGAATGTACTTCCATGAAGATAGCACAAGCGGATATACTTCTCGGAATACAATACTCTATTTACAAACCCTCTTTGAGTAGAATGAGTTGTGTTGGTAACTTGATTCAAATTAAATCCATGCGACTGTGTCTTAACGGGCTGCTCCTTTATTGCTTTATCTAACAGACTTCTTTTAAAATCATCTATACTCTTGTCTGACGAGAATTCCATATCTTCCTGGTTGCGTCTGATGGTTCTTGGAATAACATAAGAATACAGTTGCTTACAAGAAGTTAAATAGGCAGAATCTCCATCTAACAGCAACTTGGTTGTAAGGCGACTATAAAAAGCTGTCAGCAAGTCCTCAGCCATCTGCCTATCTCCCAATTCTGCATATACAGACGACTGCCATAAAGCTCCTAAATAGTCGTTTTCCATCAACTTCCATTTCAGGAGAATGGCAAACACGCTTTTATAATCTAAGATGGAAAGATTCCATTGGCATTGCTCATAATAGAAAATAGATCTTTGTTTGGTCGTGAGAGTTTCAAGACAGTTACTATTTATAAAATCTAATATGGTCAAATACGGATCTATATCCCTCTTTTCTCGATAAATAGATAATAAAGAGATTAGCAATTGTGTTGCCTTCTCCTTCATCATGCCATTGTATGTCAAATATTTCTCTTTAACATTTTCAAGGGCATTCAGATACCAATCTACGGCTTTAGGGTAAAGGCATATGTCCAACAGCCAATCAAGTTCATATAGGTAATCCAACCTCAATCTGTCGGGCAATTTATCATAGAAAGTTTCCTTGAAAGGGAAACGATTAGTATAGGAAATATCTCTGTTATAAAACACCCAACCTGGATAAGACTTTCTAGCTTTTTCCATTTTCCTGATGTTTTCTTCCAATTCCTTTTCTGGTTTCTCAGGTTTCTGTGGATGCCGAAAATCTACGTCTGGATAAGACCACTGAGCGGTATGTTCTTTTGTTCCCAAATAAGTCAAGAAGAAATCCAAAGCCTCTTTATAGTCGTTTAACCCACTTATTTCAGCCAAGTTCAAGATATCTATCTTGCGGCTTGCAAACAACTGTTTCTCTGAGATATGATACCCCTTTGGTCTATAATCAACAAGTATGGCATTTGACATCTGTTCGCCCATCACATCACGTATCCATCCTAACCATGACAGAAAGTTGGGGTCATTACCACTAAAACCTATCAAGCAGAAAAGATTTTCAATTAATGACTGACGAACCGTATTAACAAATTCAGGATATTTCTGAGGATAAGTTCTGAAGGCTTCCTCCGACATAATGAATGGTCGTATGTTCGGGAAACTTCCATGTAGCTTTATTATTCTTGGCGGTTTGCTATAAAGAAGTGTTTCTTTTGTTGTTACCAAGGTGTATGCCGACCCACTCTCATCACAACTTCTTTCCAATAAGGTATCATAATTGGTGGTGAAAACATCACGCCAACGCAGTTTCATCAATTTCTTATGGAGTACACCAGGATATACACTCTTATCAGGAAGTGCGTTCATTATGATTTCATCCAATTCTTTGCTCCCCAATGTATTCTCTACTTGTGCAGCAAGTCTTACTGGATTAAGTCTATCTAACTCTGAAGTGGACGGATTGCGACCATAAAGCGATTTGAACAGATCCACATTGAGTGCATTCCATTCCCTCATCTGTCCCGTACCGTCACTCTCTGCGTTCAAACTAAATCCGCAACCCACCATTACAGATGCCTTTCCTACAGAAAGGTAGCGTTTAAGTTTATCAAGCAAGACTATAACAGAAGCATCCAAGTCTTTTATTATGTCACTGTAGTTTGGTTTCATAACAATCATAATAACGTAAGTATTCAACGAACTCCATATTGCATATACTCAAACAAAAGCATATCGCACTTTTATCTGAACGTTTGTAAGCAATCAATTTAGGGCATACCCCAAAGAGTAGGCACTTTTCAGTGCCTACCTTTATTGACTTTGTTAAAAATTCGATTGTAAATTAACATTGTGGACTACTCCAGTCCGATACAAGAGGGTAAGAGTGAAGGATAATCCCTGCACCCATCAAAGATTTTTTTGAAAAATTTACCAAGGTCGCTCCAAACAGAACAGCCGTGAAGCTTCACCGTACTAATGATACTATGGTAAGTAGCTGCCATTTGGGCACCTAAATCACTTCCAATATGAAATGAGTTGTTGCGTGCTGTGGTTAAACAACGAACGGTTCGTTCTGCCATATTATTATCTATTGGGAAAGCCCCATCCTGTGTATAGGCTGTCAACTCTGTCCAAAAGTGGTTCAGATAGTTGAGTGCTTCTGTCAAATAACCACTTCGTTGCTCCTCTGGTTTTGCTAATTTCAAATCTAAATGCTGACGCAAATCTATTAAAAGTGACTTGGTTTCTAGGCTACCACGATGCATTGTGCGTTCTTCATTGGTTATGCCTTCTGCATCATAACTACACTCAAGAGTATACAAACAATTAATGACATCTAAAAGTACACGTGCATTTTCGTCCTTTCCTTGTTCCAAGGCTTTTTGAAACTTGGCCCTAAGATGTGCCAAACAAACTAAATGTACCATGTCCTTCAAGTTCTCACTCTTTAGTTCGTTACCAATAAACGTATAAGCATTGTAACCATCAGACATTAGAGCCTTCAGTTCTGCGTCACCTATAAAGTCGGTCAACACTTCACGACCACGCGAACCATTGTCGTAAAAGAATACACCTCATATCCGTAGAATTACGAATGTAGTAGAAGTTTTTAAGACCTGATATGTTTAACATAAGTCCTCCAACTTCTCTATCATGCTGCTTAGTTCTTGATAGCTTAAATTCTTTCTTGAAAGATACAAACCATTACTCATACGCAGCTCCAACCATATACGAACTGTTGAGCAATGAACTTTGTCCTCAGACAAGGGGATCTTCTCGAATCGTTTTGTATCTATACTTCCATCACGAACTGATTGTACAGTTTTTTCCGCACAATTTTCAGACGGACGATCATCAACCTGAACTGCAACAACCTTACGACGAGTATCTTTGTATAAGATAGGCTGCACCTCGGCATAACATTCAAGCGAGATTGATGTCCTGCTCTCGGTTTGCACTATCTTTGTATAAGAT
>ERZ1023617.375-NODE-375-length-18182-cov-47.798312_pt1 | contig 18182 bp, 15 predicted proteins | sample MGYA00380328_ERZ1023617 | MGnify/ENA primary metagenome ERZ1023617 (study PRJEB33179, sample SAMN07448977) | human gut metagenome | biome: Human-gut; feature: Human associated habitat; material: Faeces | host: Homo sapiens | place: India: Bhopal | collected...
AAGTAAGGGCACTGTACCATGCTAACACCCTGGTTCTTGGCAGGAGTGTAGTTCTGGCGATAGTCTGGCAATACGGTGTAGTCGATGCACTCGGCAGCCTCCTTGGTGTGGAGCTGGCGATAGTTGCCATCCTTGTCCTTGCGCTTGAAGTCGTAGATGCGATAGGTTACATCGCTGGTCTGCTGAATCTCTGCAACGAAACAGCCTGTTCCGATGGCGTGGATTCTGCCGGCTGGGATAAAGAAGCAGTCGTCCTCCTTCACGTTATACTGAGCCAGGGCATCGGTGATGGTATCATTCTCCACCATCTCCTTGTACTGCTCAGGAGTAATCTGCATCTTCAAGCCATTGTAAAGCTTGGCATCCGGCTCGCTTGGCAGCGCATACCACATCTCGGTCTTGCCGCGCTCCTTACCCTGCTTCTTGGCAATTTCGTCATTAGGATGTACCTGGATAGAAAGGTCGGTATTGGCATCGATAAACTTGATGAGCAATGGAAACTCATTGCCAAAACGCTTGTAGTTCTCTGTACCGAGGAAGTTCTCCTTCAACTCAGCAACTACCTCATTGAGTTTCTTGCCCTTCATCTCGCCGTCGGCTACGATGCTCTCGTTGCCAGGAACACCTGAGATTTCCCAACTCTCGCCAACATTCTCCTGTTTGATGTCAAGATGCTTGAAGGCGATAATCTTGTTTCCACCCCAGATGGTGGACTTCAATAGTGGTTCAAATTTTAATGGTTTCATAATTTTATGGAATTAGTTGATAAAATGTTATATTGTTATAGAACTCTTCGTTCTTTACTCTTCACTTGAACTCTAGTTCTCTCTCCAGAAGGCTGGAGTAAAGATTACCAGTACGCTGAATATCTCCAGACGTCCGATGAGCATCATCAGCGAGCAGAACCATTTTGCCACATCCGGCAGTTCGCTCCACGACATGGTTGGTCCGATTTCCGTACCCAGCGTAGGTCCCACATTACCCACACAACTCAGGGTGATGGTGATGGCATTGGTATTGTCGATGCCCATGGCTATCATCGTGAACGATATCACCAGACAGATGATGAGATAAGTGGTGAGGAAGGCAAGCAGCGTAACACGCTTCTGCATCGGTACGTTCACACCATCAATCTTCAATGGCAGCACGGCGTTAGGATGCAGAATCTGGCGGAATTCATTCTTCACCATTCTTACCAGCATCACGCCACGGATACATTTCAAACCTCCACTCGTACTGCCCGAGCAGGCTCCGAAGAACATGCAGGCTGCCAATATGACCCAGGTTACATGAGGCCATACGGCTGCATCGTCGTTAAACAATCCGGTGGTGGTGATGAAGGATACCACCTGGAAGATGGCACTGCGGAAGGCATGTTCCACATCATAATTGCGCATCGCCATCAGCTCTACCATGATGAAAGCCGTGAATGCCGCAACCAGGAATGCATAAAACTTGAATTCCGAGTTCTTGAACAGATCCTTGATCTTGAACTTGATGACTGCTGCATAAAGCAGGGTGAAGTTCACACCCGATAGGAAGCAGAAGAACGTACAGATGTATTCCAGCGCTGGTGAATGGAAGAACTCGGTACTGCTGTTGTGGGTAGCGAAACCACCCGTTGCCGTCGTGCTCATCGCATAGTTGAAACTGTCGAAGAGATTCATTCCCGCCACATAGTAGGATACGATGCAGGCGATGGTGAGCATCAGATAGATACTCCATATCCATTTTGCCGAAGTGGAAAGACGGGGATGAAGCTTGGTCTTGATAGGACCCGTAGCCTCGGCGGCAAACACCTTGGTCTGTCCTCCTACAAGCGATGGCAGCAGGGCGATGGTGAAGAACACGATTCCCAAACCGCCTATCCACTGGGTGAGCGATCGCCAGAACAGCAATCCGTGCGGGACGCATTCTACATCGTCAAGAATGGTGGCACCCGTGGTGGTGAATCCCGACATTGTCTCGAAGTAGGCATCCGTAAAGTTGTTGATGTAGCCGCTTACCATGAAGGGCAGCGTGCCGAAGAGACTGAAGATAATCCATGAGAGCGAAACCACGAGGTAAGCATCACGGCGCGACATCGAGTTGTCGGCTCCATGACCCTTCCATTTCAGGATAAGTCCGCCTCCGATGGTAATGAGTGTTGCCACAATGAAGGCGAAGATATCATCCTGCTGATAGTAATAGGCTACCAGCAGACTGATGAAGAGCAGGAATGCCTCGATGAAAAGCAGTTGCCCCAAGACCTTGTATATCAGTTTACTGTTTATCATTTTATCTGATTTTCCTTTGTATCATCGTTCTTTGTGTGCTGATTACACAAAGTACTTCTCTATTTTTTTCATATTGATGTTATGGCAGAATACCATCACCGAATCGCCTGGTTCTATCTGGGTATTACCCGAAACGAGCATACCTTCGTCCTTGCGTACCAGTCCACCAATGGTTACACCGATAGGCATACCGAGGTCTTTCACCGGTTTCTTGGTAACCTTGGAACCTTCTTTGGCAATGAACTCAGCCACATCGGCATTGGCATTCATCAGGAAGCGGACGTTCATCACGTCAGCATCCAGCATCATCTGATAGATGTAGCTGGCGGCAATCATCTTCTTGTTGATGATGGTACCGATATCCAGACTTTCTGCCATGCTCACATAGTCTACGTTCTCTACGGCAGCAACCGTCTTGCGCACACCCATTCTCTTGGCAGTAAGACAAGCCAGAATATTGGTTTCTGCATTGCCTGTCAGGGCAACGAATGCCTGGGTGCTTCTGATTCCTTCTTCAGTGAGCAATGGAATGTCTCGTCCATCGCCATGAATAATCAGGGTCTTGTTCTCGTCCAGAATGTCGTTGAGATATTCACAGCGGTTTTCATCCTTCTCGATGATTTTGCACTCCATGTATTCAGGCATCTTCTTGACGGCTCTTACGGCAGTTCTACCGCCACCCATGATCATCACGTTCTTTACGTCTACATAATGTTCCTTGCCCACAATCTTGCGGATATATGGAATATAGTTGCGGGTTGTCATGAAGTAGGCAAGGTCGTAGAGCTTCAGCTCGTCGTTACCACCAGGGATGATGGTATCGCTGCCTCGCTTGATGGCTACCACGTGGTATGGGTCGTTAGGACCACTGATGTTCTTGAGCGGTTCGTTGAGGATTTCACATCCTTCACGCAGCTTGATGCCGAGCATGACGAGCGCTCCGTCGTGCACATCCCAGCGCTGGCGAACCCAACTCATTTTCAGACCGTTATTGATGTCTACTGCAGCCAGCATCTCTGGATAGATGAGCTTGCTGATGCCCAGATCCTTGAAGAATTCCTGTGCTTGTGGCTCCATGTATTCCGGATTGTCAACACGGGCTACAGTACGCTTGGCACCTAGGTTCTTGGCAAGGATGCTAGCTGTGATATTGGTACTCTCTATTGGGGTGACAGCAATGAAAAGGTCTGCACAGTCGGCTCCTGCATCACGCAGAATCTTCAGACTGGTAGGCTTTCCTACCATCGTGAGCAGGTCGCAGTCTGAGCCGATGCTTGCCAGTCGCTCTTCGCTTTCATCGATGAGCGTGATTTCTTCATTGCTGCGAGACAGCAGTCTCGCCAAGTGTGTACCTATGGCGTATGCGCCAGCTATGATAATCTTCATTTCTTTATTGCTTCTTTGATTGAATCTTTATCCAGATGCACGATTTCTCTCAGTTCTGCCACAGTACCATGTTCCACGAAGGTATCTGGTATTCCCATTCGGGTGATGTGAGGCTGATAGTCGTGATCGTTCATCCATTCGAGTACGGCAGAACCCATTCCGCCCATCCTTACTCCATCTTCGATGGTAACGATGCGGCTGAACTTTTCTCCCACCTCTTTTAATATGTCTTCATCGAGAGGTTTCAGGAAGCGCATATCGTAGTGGGCTACGCTCATGCCTGTTTCTGTTTCTACTTCGGCGATTGCCTTGGCTGCATCATTTCCGATAGGACCGATGGTGAGCACAGCCACGTCCTTTCCATCCTTCAGCTTTCTGCCGGTACCGGTCTTGATTTCTTCCATCGGGTTGCGCCAGTCTACCAGCACACCGTTTCCTCTTGGATAGCGGATTACGTAGCTGCCCAGGTTTGGTAGCTGGGCAGAATACATCAGGTTGCGCAACTCATGTTCGTTCATAGGAGAAGCGATGGTAAGATGCGGTATCGGACGGAGGGCTGCCATATCGAAGACTCCGTGATGGGTAGGACCATCTTCGCCTACCAGTCCCGCTCTGTCCAGACAGATGACTACTGGCAGATTGAGCAATGCCATATCATGGATGATGTTGTCGTAGGCACGCTGTGCAAACGAACTGTAGATGTTGCAGAAAGGAATCAGTCCATCTTTCGCCATACCTCCAGAGAAAGTGACGGCATGTCCCTCTGCAATACCCACATCGAAAGTGCGGTTAGGCATCGCCTTCATCATGATGTTCATGGAGCATCCTGTAGGCATGGCTGGAGTCACACCTACTATCTTTTGGTTCTTTTGAGCCAGTTCCAGCAAGGTTTCGCCAAAGACATCCTGGAATTTTGGCGGCTGGTTGCTGGTATCCTTGATCAGACGTTCACCTGTCTCTGGGTCGAACTTACCCGGTGCGTGCCAGATGGTGGCACTCTTCTCTGCCGGTTCATAACCCTTGCCCTTGGTAGTATGCAGGTGCAGCAGCTTAGGACCTTTCATCTGCTTGAGCTGTTTCAGAACTCTCGCCACTTCCTTGACATCGTGACCGTCGAACGGACCGAAATATCGGATGTTCATTCCTTCGAAGATGTTCTGCTGATGGCTCAATGCAGACTTCAGCGCATTGTTAAGACGTAGGATTCCCTTTTTACGGTCTTCGTTCAGATAACCTTTGGAGTGTAGCCACTGTGAAGCCTTGAAGCGGAGCCTGTTATAGGTTTCATTGGTATCCAGATTGAGAAGGTATTTCTCCATACCACCTACGGCTCTGTCGATGCTCATATCGTTGTCGTTGAGGATGATGAGCATATCGTTCGGGGTGCTCGAAACATTGTTCAAACCCTCGAAAGCCAGTCCGCCACTCATCGCACCGTCTCCGATGACAGCAACGATATTACGGTTGGTTTCTCCAGTTTCTCTTGCAGCTACAGCCATACCGAGTGCTGCGGAAATGGAATTACTCGCATGTCCACAGGCGAAGGTATCGTATTCGCTTTCTAAAGGAGTAGGGAATGGACGGATGCCGTGCAACTTGCGGTTGGTACAGAAGTTGTCGCGGCGACCTGTCAGGATTTTATGTCCGTAAGCCTGATGTCCTACATCCCATACGATACGGTCGTAAGGGGTGTTGAAGATATAATGAAGGGCTACGGTTATTTCAACCACACCAAGAGAGGAGGCAAAATGACCAGGATTTACGGCAACCTCGTCGATAATGTCTTCTCTTAACTCTTTACAAACTTGCGGCAGCTGGTCAATACTCAACTTTCGCAAATCTTCTGGGTATTTTATTTTACTTAATAGACTAAACTTGTTCTTGTCCATGTTTTCTTTGTGAAAATCTTCTGCAAAGATAATGCTTTTTTCCTATATAAAGCACTTTTGAAGCAATATTTTCGGTTTTTCCGATAATTCTTTGTATTTTTCTACTCATAGTTGATTACTTGTAGATGAACTTTTCAGAGAATTGCTGTCCGTTAACGGAAATGTAGAGTATGTAGATGCCATGTGAATGAGACGATAAAAGCAGACGGATGTTGTATGATGCTATCATGTGTGTAGACGTCAACACAGTCAACCAACAAGCGTTAGGCCTTTGCTTAGTTTATAGCTAATTTTCGATTGGTTGTTCTCATAGCCATCCAAATATGTGCCAGTTTCGTTTTGATGACAAAAATAACGGGTATTATTCCTAGACTCAAGTTTCGCATGTAAGCTCCACACGCCCTGAACCAACGGTCACCGGCCGAAGGGAAAGGTAAAGGGCAGAAGCTCCCAGCCCGTTCTTGAACCACATGCGAAAGTTCAGTCCTAGATAAATGCACAACAAAAATAATGTATGTATTAATTTTAACTTCATAAGCTCTATTTCTTGAATTCAATAGCTAAAGTGGTGCACCAGTAAATTCGTGTGTCTATAATGTGGAATCATGGAGAAAATTTCGTATCTTTGCACCTGAAGTAGAGAAAACTGGATGGAAGATTCTGGCGACGGTGGATAGAAAGCTACTTTCAAAAACACTCCTCACTCTTCACAAATATACCGTAAATAGTTAATATATAGCTGTTTAGGTGTGTGAAGAGTGGCGGTCTACTCTTCACCACTCTTCACCACTCTTCACTCCGACAGGAAGTCGCCGTTACATCTCTGTCTTCGAGTTCCCGTCGGAGAGTTTATAGACAACAGTTCGGTCATCAATTATGACCAGCTCTATGCACAAATGATGTATGAGCTTCATGATAAGTTTGAGTACGTGTGAAGAGTGGTGAAGAGTTGTGAAGAGTGGACTACCACTCTTCACCTCTCGCAACCCCAATGTTTATCGGGGTTTCAGGCTAATCCGTGAAGAGTGAAGAGTAAAAACGAGAGTAAGGTTTTTCACGGGCAAAACCACGCTTCCAGCAGCCGGAAAGCATATTCCGAATGGCGATGGTAGACCTCCCGAAATTTTTCTCCCGACGCATTATTTTGCGCCCGGCAATGGCAAAAAGTTGCCCCAGTTGAGGGCAATATTGTGCCATAGTTAGGCAATAAGTGGAATGAGCCTCTTTTTAACTCGTCAGGACTATCATGACGACTTCCCGGAGGCTTTCCTGCACCTCGTAAGTACCAAGAGAGCTAAAATCTTATTTGAATATATCTCAAGTTCTTCCTGTTTAGACTTACTCAAGTTTCGCATGTAAGCCCCACACGCCCTGAAAGGGCAGAAGTCCCTAGCCCAGGGCAGCGCCCTGGGTAATTACGGACGCAAACCTGTCGCCCTGTAAGGGCAAAAGCTTTAAAACTCCAGACAAAACATAAAGCTTTAGCCCTTACAGGGCGCCTTGCTGATTGCCATTATACCCAGGGCGATGCCCTGGGCTAGGAGCTTTTAGGCCTTCAGCCCGTTCTTGAACCACATGCGAAAGTTCAGTTTTTTATTTAATCTTGGATAATTAATAGTTTGCTTATTAAGCTTAACTAGCATTTTATTGTTCATCACTATCATATTTCTTTATTTATTGTTTTTGTACATATCATCAAGTTTTTTTACCCACATCAAAGTGATGGTATCTTTTGGAGGGATATTGTAGATTTCAACCAAGACATTTCTTAGGTCTTTGTAAGTGGTATCGTTAGGGTGGTATTCATTCATAAGTAAGCCATAGAAAATGTCTTCTTTTTTCAAATGCCCGCCAGATAATTCTTTAAGTAATTCATAATCTTTTATGCTCTTCTCTTTAATAATTGCAGATTTTATCTTGTTTATATTCCATTGAGGGACGACTGGTTGCTTTACTCCCAAATTCCATTCAAACTTAGGGCGTGCTTGAAAAATTCCCCCCAAGAACAAACCTATAATGATGCCTAAGGCAATATTATGCATATTTCTTATTTTGTCCATTTTATCTTATAAATTTCGTTTATCTTATTCTCATAGAATTTTGCTTTTCTCTGATTTCTTTCGAATAATATTCCTTTTTCGTAATATTCCTTTAATTGAAAACAAGAACTTGAACTTCCGTTTTTTGCCCCATACAATAAGTAATATCTCATCATTTCAGACAATAATAAAGTGTTGTTCTTTTTAAAATCTTTAATAGCGCCGAAAATATTATAAGAAGCTTCGGGATAAGAATATTTGTCTGCCATGATTAATGCATAATATAAGAGTTCTTTAGAACCATTATGAATACTTCCATAATGATATAAGAGTTCTGTATATGAATCTTCGTTTCCATATAGAAGAACAGAGTCTGAGGTAAGTTTAAATTCTACAGAATCCAATATGAATACATCTCTGCTATTAGTAACAATGTATTGCTCATCCGTTTTTGTTGTACTATTTTTTAGCAAATAAGCATTAAAAAATGAAAGAGTAAATCCCAATAAAATACCTAATACAAGTTTTATTTTTTCCATACATTTATATGATTAGATAGTTTCTTTATTAAAGTTTCCCACCCCCAAATAATAGGGTAAAAATATCAGTTTCTCGATAAAAAGTTGTATCTTTGTAATCGCTAAATAACAAAAAAAACAACGATTTAAAGAGTAACCTGTTATGAATGCAAAATTAAGCAATTTTTCTGAGTTATCAAACATATTAAGTGTTAAAAGTTCCTTGCGAATCAATTTAATGGCACTTTTTACCCGTTTTGGACTAGGTCATCTCCTCTGCAAGCTATCTTTGGAGAAAGAAGCTGGTATTCCTGCCGTTCAACTAATCCTGTCTTTGTGTCTGTTTCGCATAGCAAGTGAAAGTATTCACTCTATGTACAAGAATCATATTACGACTTGTTGAGTACTGGCAAGAACTGCTATTATCGAATGATGACGAGAGCTTCCATGGATTGGCGTAAGCTCCAAATGGGCGCACCAGTAGTTGTACGACAACAAGGTGTTCCCACTAGGCTCGACAGAGGTGCCGACTGCAGTCAGCAGACCTGCTGACTAGGCTCAGCAGGTCTGCTGAGCCTAGTGGCAACAATGGAGAAGTTACTTCCTAGCACCCAGAATGATACTTTCTCCAACCCGAGAAGATACTCTTTCCGACATGGTAAGAAGCTCTTTCCAACTCGTAAAGATGCCTATCCCCCACCTCTTGTCTTTATTCCTTCCTAAATCGATAGAGCGTAACGAAGCCTTCAGCATAAGCCGATGTTCCTCTCTTTCGTTAGCTATGCGAGTCATTTCCTCACATCTTAGGGAAACTCGAACTTCCTGCACGACCTATAAACAATATCTTTTTCATGACTTCACTATATATACTTTTAAACTGTTGCCAAGTATGGAGCATTCAAAGTTCCAAACTAAGTCTTTTAAAGTTTCATTTAATTCTTTAATATTATAAATGTTCTTCCTGATTTCGGCACGTTCTTCTTTAGAATAATAGTGCCAAGATAAGTATCTTGCCCAATGTGAAATTGTGGTTAATGGCAATTCTGCTTTGCTTTTGGAAATATAAATTCCACCTTTGAAATACGCAATAATTAAATTACGTTTAGATTCAGTACTTCCTTGTAAAATGGAAGATACATCCAAAAAATGTGCATCAATTATTCTGTTATTTTGGAAAAAGAACATACAATGAAGCCCTTGCATTCTACGAATACAAGCGGAAGATTCAACCCCAGTAAGATATTCTTCCTGTATCTTCTTACGAGCAACAGGACCTATATAAGGAAAACGCAATGTTTTTATCCATTTTAATACTACATTTTTCTCATTTTCAGCTTCTAATATCTCTGTTTTCACAATAAGTCCTGTTTGATAATCTGTTAAAAATAAATATTTTTTCATTAGCGATTCCCCTTCTGATTTCTACTATGATTTTCACCCTTGTTATCTTTTATAGAGAAAGCCAGGCTGCGAGTATAGTTGCCCACAGGAATGGTGGATATTTTGTCAATGGCAGCTGCCTCTAGTGACTTTGGGGAGTAATCACGATGATTACCATCCGCTCCGAATGTTGGAGCGGAGAGTATGATGCTGAGTGCTATAAATAATATCTTTTTCATGACTTCACTATATATACTTTTAAGCTGTTGCCAAGTATGGAGCATTCGAAGTTCCAAACTAAATTGCGAATAACGCAATTTACATGGCTTGCAGAACTTACAATTCTTTTGATTTCTGTTTCTTCTTCTTTTGAGAATTCCTGCCAAAGAATTATATTTAAGCAATCAATAAGAGCATCTAGGGGAGAAGCGTATTTTTTCTCTTCTAGGAAATCGCATCCCCTATAAAAAAACAACATAGCATAAGAACTAGACGATACTACAAACTTTCTAACTTTAATAACATATATTGTAATAAATATGCCATTTACCGAATAAAAATCATCATAAAGATTTTGCGTATCATTAATTAGAACTAGTCCTTCATCGTCTTCATCTACACGATATTTATATTTAATTTCCTTTAAAAGTTTCTCTTTTGATTTTACACCAATTCGAGGATAAGAAATTCTTCTTGCCCAACAATGCAATAAATTCTCTTCATTTTTACAAGCGATAGTTTCTACTTTAATGTCCTGCTTGTCTCCGAACACTGTTATAACTATATACTTTTCCATTGTTAATGTCCTTTAGAGTTTCTACTATGGTTTTCACCTTTAAAATTCATTCTTTCCTCTGTTGTACCTTTGCGCCTTGTTGCTGTTGGAGTTAGCCATCATGACATAGCCTGCTGTACTAGTAGCCAAGCCTGCTGTACTAGTAGCCAAGCCTGCCGTTGTTATAGTCTTTCCTGCAACAGTTATTTTGGGGAGTAATCACGATGATTATCATCCGCTCCGAATGTTGGAGCGGAGAGTATGGTGCTGAGTGCTATAAACAATATCTTTTTCATGACTTCACTATATATACTTTTAAACTGTTGCCAAGTATGGAACATTCTAAGTTCCAAACTAAATTGCGAATAACGCAATTTACATGGCTTGTCGATTTTAGAACCTTTTCAAACTCATTTTTCTCTTCTTGTGAGAATTCATTCCATTGTATTATGTTTAAGCTATCAACTAAAGCAGCAAATGGGGAGTTGTATTCTTTCTCCACTTGGAAATCCCAATTCTTATAAAAAACAAATATTTTAAATAAAAATGAAGATTCGCAATTTTGCTCACGTTTAACGATATACAGTTCTATATGGATGCCATTTACTAGATATGATTCATGATAAAAATTCGTCATATAACTTCTGGCATTCATAACATATTGTTTAAATTCGCGCAAATCAAATTTTATATCTTCGATAAGCTTCGTCTTGGATTTAATACCAATATAAGGATAAGAAAGATGTTTTGCCCAACAGAGTAGAAGATTGTACTTGTTTTTACAAGATTTTAGTCCCACTCTTATATCTTGCTGATCTCCAAATTCGGTTATAATTATATACTTTTCCATTGTTAATGTCCTTTAGGGGTTCTAATATGATTTTCAATGAGCCCATATTTGTTGTCATCTTGCAAGCCATGCCAACAAAAACAAGCATCGGATTTTTACTTTACCAATCATAGGTTTGTTGTTTGTTGTTATACTATGTATAGCCAATACGATACTATCGTAATTTTGGCTTAGTATTTCGCTTGCAAATATAATAAAAAACCGTAATGTATTTGCAGAACTCCTTTTAATTAAGAAAAATTTAACTTGTTTTTTAAGAAAATGGCTTTCATTCGTAAGCGTCTTCGCATTTTTCAGCATAAAAGTTTGGAAAGTACGCAAAATAGTGTTATTTTTGCACAAAGAAACAAATAAATATAAAAGATTATGAGAAAAAACGTATTACTGATTGGAGCCATGCTGATGGCTTCCATGTCTATGATGGCGCAGACCAAGGGGGGCGGTATCAGTCAGTCTGCTCTTCAGCAGATGGAGAAAAACCATGCATGTGCTGCACACAAGGCTCTCTTTAATGCTGTTGCTAACAACAATATCGATGACCTGGTAAAGAATCATGCCAATGAGGCTCCTGTTGATACCCATTTCAGCATCGAGACTCCTTCTCAGAGCATTCATAATCAGAAGAGTTCGGGCCGTTGCTGGATGTTCAGCGGCTTCAATGTGCTCCGTTCTAACTTTGCTGTCAACGACAAGCAGGGTAGAGTGGTGGAGTATTCTCAGGATTATCTCTTCTTCTACGACCAGTTGGAGAAGGCTAACCTCATGCTTCAGGGTGTCATCGACCTCGGTAAGAAGAGCATCGAGGATCCTCAGGTGCAGTTCTTCTTCAAGAACCCTCTCAACGACGGTGGTACTTTCTGTGGCGTTGCCGACCTGGCTAGCAAATATGGTCTTGTGCCAATGAGTGCTCAGCCTGAGACTTTCTCCAGCAACAATACTTCCAAGATGAGCCGCCTTATCAGCAGCAAGCTCCGTGAATATGGTCTGGAACTCCGCAAGATGGTAGCTCAGGGAAAGAAACCTGCTGCTATCCAGGCTCGTAAGACAGAAATGCTGGCTCAGGTTTATCGCATGCTCAGCCTTACTTTGGGCGAACCAGTGAAGGAATTCACTTATGCTTTCCGTGATAAGGATGGCAAGCAGATTGGTGAGGCTAAGAAGTATACTCCTAAGAGTTTCTATGAGGAGACGGTTGGTAAGGATCTCAACGGCACCTTCATCATGGTGATGAACGACCCACGCCGTCCTTATCACAAGACATACGAGGTAGAATACGACCGTCATACCTACGATGGTCATAACTGGAAGTACCTGAACCTGCCTATGGAGGAGATAGCCCAGCTCGCTATCGCTTCCCTGAAGGATGGTCATAAGATGTATTCAAGCTATGATGTGGGCAAGCAGCTCGACAGAAAGCGTGGCTATCTGGCTCTCGACAACTTCGACTATGGCAGCCTCTTCAATACAACATTCCCAATGAATAAGGCTGACCGCATCGCTACTTTCGATAGCGGTTCTACTCATGCCATGACTCTGACAGCCGTTGATTTGGATGCAGCAGGCAAGCCTGTGAAGTGGAAGGTGGAGAACAGCTGGGGTGCTGACAATGGTTTTGGCGGTTGCTTCATCATGACCAACGATTGGTTCAACGAGTACATGTTCCGCCTGGTAGTAAACAAGAAGTATGCTTCTGAGCAGCTTCTGAAGGAATTCGACCAGAAGCCAACCATGTTGACTCCAGACGATCCTTTGTTCCAGTTGGAGGACTAATACCTATTCTTATTATGTTAGAGAAAAATAAGCGGGAGCGCATCATTGCGCTCGTCAACAAGGAAGTTGTGCCTGCCATCGGATGTACCGAACCGATGGCTGTGGCACTCTGTACAGCTAAGGCTGCTACTACTTTGGGCAAACGCCCTGATCGCATCGAAGTACTCTTGAGTCCAAACATGCTCAAGAATGCGATGGGTGTGGGTATTCCCGGTACCGGTATGATAGGCTTGCCTATTGCCGTATCACTCGGTGCCCTTATCGGAAAGCCGGAGTATGAACTTGAAGTTCTCAAAGACTTGACTCCTGACAGTCTGGAGCAGGGCAAGCAGTATATCAAGAATGCTGAAATCAACATCAAGTTGAAGCAGGGCGATGTAGATAAACTATATATAGAGGTGAGCTGCTATGCCAGTGATGCTCAGGCTACAGCTATCATTTCCGGTTCGCATACCAACTTTGTTTATGCTGAGCGCAATGGCGAGGTGGTATTCGATAAGCGTGGTGGTGCTGCCGGTGATGAGGCTGATGATGACATCCAACTCAATTTTCCTATGGTTTACGAGTTTGCAACAACAGCTCCGCTTGATGAAATCTCTTTCATCCTCAAGACCAAGGAATATAATATGAAGGCTGCCGAACTGAGTATCAAGGGCAACTATGGACATTGTCTCGGTAAGACAATGGATCGCCCTTTGAGTCATGGTATCTTCGGTAATAACATCTTCTCTCACATTATCTCCCGTACCGCTTCTGCCTGCGATGCACGTATGGGTGGAGCCATGATTCCGGTGATGAGTAATAGCGGTAGCGGCAATCAGGGTATCTGTGCTACCAACCCTGTCGTGGTATATGCTCTGGAGAATGAGAATACTGAGGAAGAAATGATCCGTGCCTTGATGCTCAGTCACTTGACGGCTATCTATATCAAGCAGAGCTTGGGAAAACTCTCAGCTCTATGTGGTTGCGTGGTAGCCAGTACGGGCAGCAGTTGTGGTATCACCTATCTGATGGGTGGTGATTATACCCGTATCTGCAATTCTGTCAAGAATATGGTGGCAAACCTTACAGGTATGATCTGCGATGGTGCCAAACCTAGCTGTGCCCTGAAGATTTCTTCGGGTGTCAGTACCGCCCTGCTTTCCGCTCTTCTTTCGATGGAAGGCAAATGCGTGACATCGGCAGAGGGCATCGTAGATGATGATGTGGATAAATGTATTCACAATCTTACAAGTATCGGTGCCGATGCGATGAGAGCAACCGACGATATGGTGCTTGATATCATGACACATAAATAACGAAGAGTGTCTTTTTTACATTCTTTATCAAAAGGCTCGCAAGAAACACCTCTTGCGAGCCTTTTTTGATTGTTTTTTTGGCTATTTTACTTAAAAAGATTTAAAAAACTAACATTTGTTGCCTTAAAATCTTAACCGTATTAAAAAATAACGTATCTTTGCATCAGCTAACTGAAATATAAAAATATAACGTAATAAATAAGAAACCAAATAACAAATTTTAAAACTCTATCTTATGATAAGACAACTATTCACAGTAAGTACTATGATTATGGCTCTTGGAATGGCTCCAGCCCAGGCTTATGGGGGAACTCGTATCCAGGAAACTAATCAGTCCAAAGATGGACAATGCACTGGTACCATTATCGACCCTACAGGAGAGCCTGTAATTGGTGCTACAGTCACAGTTAAGGGAAAGCAAGGTGGAACCATCACCGATTTCGATGGTAAGTTTGCTCTTTCTGATGTTAATCGTGGCGCAACTATCTGTATCAGTTACATTGGCTTCGAGCCAGTGGAGATGGTATGGAAGGGTGGTGAAATCAATTTGACCATGAAGGAAGACAGCAAGACTCTGAACGAGGTCGTTGTTGTCGGTTTCGGTACTCAGAAGAAGGTAAACCTCACTGGTGCCGTTTCTACCGTTGATTCCAAGACTCTCGGTGCTCGCCCAGTCAACTCTGTAGTTGACGCTCTTCAGGGTGCAGTAGCCGGTATGAACTTCTCTACACCAAGCAGCGGTGGTACTCTTAATTCAACCAAAAATTTTAATATCCGTGGTACAGGTACTATCGGTGCCGGTTCTTCTGTATCTCCACTCGTGCTCATTGACGGCATGGAGGGCGATATGAACGCACTCAACCCACAGGACATCGAGAACATTTCTGTATTGAAGGATGCTTCTGCTTCTTCAATCTACGGTTCACGTGCTGCCGGTGGTGTAATCCTTATTACTACCAAGAGTGGTAAAAAGGGTAAGGCTTCTATTAACTACAACAACTCATTCCGTTTTGATTCTCCACTCAACATGCCGGAGATGATGGACTCTTATACATGGGCTAAGTACATGAACGCTGCTTCTGTAGGTAGCGGTGCTGGTGTCTGGTTTACAGATGAGAAGCTCGAGCAGATCAAGAAGGCTCAGAGCGATCCTACCATGCAGAAGATGTTCAAGAACAGCAATAACCGCTGGGAGGTTTGGGATGATACTCCAAACTTGCCTCTTGGTAATACCGACTGGCTCAAGGAGCAGTTTGGTACCAGCTTCTCTCAGGAGCATACCTTGAGTATCAATGGTGGTGATGACCGTTTGCAGTACTATGTATCTGGTAACTATCTCAACCGTGGTGGTCTTCTCCGTCATGGCGATGATAGCATGCAGCGCTATACCATGACAGGTAAGATCAACGCTCAGTTAACCAAATGGTTGCGTATGACCTACAATACCCGTTTCTCACGTCAGGACTTCGATTCTCCTGGCGATTTGATCAATGGTACAGATGTGTTCTTCCACAATATGTGCCGTTATTGGCCTATTATGCCAACTACCGATCCTAATGGTCATTGGGTACCAGAGTCTTATATTGGACGTCTTCAGGATGGTGGCCGTGCCAAGAACCAGGCAGACCGTCTCGCTCAGCAACTTTCATTTGTAGCAACTCCTGTAAAGGGTCTGACTCTGAATGCTGAGTTGAACTACCGTATTGTTACACAGTTCAACCACCGTGACTGGCAGACCACATACGCTTACGACTGCGACAACAATCCTTACGTAGATACCAACGCAACATCAAGCGTGTATGAGTATTCGTTCAAGTCGAACTATTTCAACCCTAACCTCTTTGCAGAGTACAGCCATTCGTTTGGCGAGCATAACATGAAGGTGATGGGTGGTTTCCAGAGTGAGTGGTTCCGTCAGCGCAATATCACAGCGCGTCAGAACGGTATCATGTCTGGTCTTCCTACTCTCGATACAACAACCACCAAGCCAAGTGTAGGTGGTGCATATAACTCATGGACTACAGCCGGTTTCTTCGGTCGTATCAACTACGATTATGCAGGCCGTTACCTCTTCGAGGCTAACCTCCGTTATGATGGATCTTCACGTTTCCTCCGCGAGAACCGTTGGAACTTCTTCCCATCATTCTCTGCAGGTTGGAACATTGCCCGTGAGAAGTTCTGGGAGCCATTGACTGATTACGTAAACACATTGAAGCTCCGTGCTTCTTGGGGTCAGTTGGGTAACCAGAATACTGACAACTGGTATCCTTTCTATCCAACCATCGGCTTCTCTTCTCAGGGTGGCAACTGGTTGATCAATGGCGCTAAGCCAAATACCGCTTCACAGCCAGGTCTCGTATCTTCTACTCTTACATGGGAGAAGAGCCGTACATGGGAAATCGGTCTCGACTGGGGTGCTTTCAATAACCGCCTGACCGGATCGTTCGGCTATTATCAGCGCAAGACATTCGACATGGTAGGTCCTGCTCCTGAGTTGCCTGTTATCCTCGGTGCCAATCCTCCTAAGGTGAACAACCTTGATATGACATCTAAGGGTTGGGATCTCCAGATTGGTTGGCGTGACGTAATCGGTGAGGTAAGCTATGGTGCATCTCTCGTATTGAGTGATAACCAGGTGGTCATCGACAAGTATCCTAACCCATCCAAGAACCTCGGTTCATACTACGAAGGTGCTAAGCTCGGTGACATCTGGGGCTTTACCACAATCGGTATCGCACAGAGTCAGGAGGAGATGGATGCACACCTTGCTAAGGTTGACCAAAGTGCTCTCGGAAGCGGCTGGACTGCTGGTGATATCATGTATGCCGACCTCGACGGTGATGGTAAGGTAAATACTGGCGAGAATACAGCCAACAAGCCTGGTGATAGACGCATCATCGGTAACTCTACTCCTCGTTATAACTTTGGTTTGAATCTTGATGCAGCTTGGAAGGGCTTTGATATCAAGGTGTTCTTCCAGGGTACACTCAAGCGAGACTACGCTGCAGGTGGTGCTGTATTCTGGGGTGCTATCGGTACAGGTAAGTGGCAGGCTACTGGCTTCAAGTTCCACGAGGATTACTGGCGTGAGGACAACAAGGGTGCATACTACCCACGTGCAGACTGGGGTGGTTGGCGCAATACCCAGACTCAGACCCGCTATCTGCAGAATGCAGCTTATGGTCGTTTGAAGAACCTCACCATCGGTTACACCTTGCCAAAGACTATCACAAGCAAGGCTTATATTGAGAATCTTCGCTTCTTCGTATCTGCAGAGAACCTCTTTACCATCACTAACTTCACAGAGGCAGGTGATCCAGAGTTGATCGGAGCAGGTTATGGCGGTGAGATTGGTAAGGCATATCCATTGTCTAGAACCTACTCATTCGGTCTTAGTGTAACATTCTAACTTATCATTTAGATTATAGAAAGGAAACAATTTATGAAAATTAAATATATTTCAATGCTCTTATTGGGCGCGACGCTCGGTCTGACAAGTTGCGATGACTATCTTGACAAGGAGCCTGAAAGCAACGTGACACCTGCGTCTTATTTCACTAGCGCAGACGACCTGGCAGCCTACACCGTGAATCTCTATGGTGTATTGACAAGTATTGGTCCTGGTAGCTATGGTATGAGTACCTTTGCTTACGATAACGATACCGATAACCAGGCTGGAACCGGTTATTCTAGCCGTTGGGTTCCTGGAAACTGGAAGGTAGGACAGAGTGGCGGTGCCTGGGATTTCGGTAACATCCGCTCGGTGAACTATTTCCTGGATCAGGTACTACCAAAGTTCGAGGCTAAGCAGATTGGTGGTTCTGAGGCTCAGGTGCGCCACTATATTGGTGAGGCATATTTCCTCCGTGCTTACCTTTATTTGGGCAAGTTGCAGTCTCTTGGTGACTTCCCTATCGTGCTCACAGCGCTTCCTGATGACAAGGAGACTCTTGTTGAGGCTTCAAAGCGCCAGCCACGTTATAAGGTAGCTCAGCAGATTC
>ERZ1023617.394-NODE-394-length-17479-cov-58.512741_pt1 | contig 17479 bp, 10 predicted proteins | sample MGYA00380328_ERZ1023617 | MGnify/ENA primary metagenome ERZ1023617 (study PRJEB33179, sample SAMN07448977) | human gut metagenome | biome: Human-gut; feature: Human associated habitat; material: Faeces | host: Homo sapiens | place: India: Bhopal | collected...
ATTCAGACCGTTGTGCTCGGCAAATTTCTTAGCCATATTATCTTATATTTTTATATTGTTTTTACTTTTGGGCGCAAAGTTACAAAAAAAAAAGGTTTTACCCAAAATCTTTAATATATTTTCTACTTATATATACAAAAAAGACTCCTAAATGACTGAAAAATTGCTCTTTTCAAGTCATTTAGGAGTACTTAAACCTAAAATAAATGAAATATGATAAACTAAATGTTTCTAAAAGTAATGGCGGCTAACTATTGACTACTTGATAACAAACTTCTTGCCATTGCAGATATACATACCTGGAGCCAGGACATACTCTGCATCAGAAACATTGTTCACTTCGGCTACCTTCACACCATTGATAGAGTAAATCTTCAACTTAGCAGGAGCCTTCTTGCTACCTATCTGGTTGATACCTGTTGTGATAGTCTCGTTGGTCTTACCGTTGCGGTCATAGACTGCACCGTTTACGAAATCGAAATTACCAGTCTGGTTGTTACCATTACCATTATTGTTAAAGATAATCTTAGCAGGAAGTTCTGTCTTATCACCATCATACTTCCACATCCAAATATCCAAACCATTCTTCTTCTCACCAGTCTTGGTACAAGCTACACCTGGCCATACGCCAGCATATTCGTCACCATCAGTCCAAACATAAGCGTGAACATCAGTCCAGTCTGAAGGAGCGAGGAAGTAAGCGAAGATACCTGTTGGAGTAGGAATTACAACCTCTTTCTTCTTGTTGAAGGTAGCAGTACCTGTCTTTTCCACACCTTCTGCATTAGTTGCGCTCCAAGTTACAATCTTGCTCTCGCCTTCCAGCATATCTTCACCGAGGGTGAATGTAGCAGCCTTACCAGGGGTAAGAGCCACCTGCTCGCCATCACCAATCTTATACCAACCGCTCTTGGCATTGTTGCTGAGGGTTGCTGTTACGGAGATAGTCTTCTGGAAGTCACCACCATTAGGACTCAAAGTAACCTTGGCTGCTGTATTGACAGGAGCATCAATCTTCTTGGCACTTGTACCACCATCATACTCCAAGTAGATATCGCCTGTGATACCTTTGATATCACCAGACTGAGCACCGCTACCATTATTCAAGATGACATTGAAATTCTCTACGTCATCGAAAGAGTAAGTCCAGTATTTAGCACCATCAATCTCCACAGGACCGTCCATTACCTTACCAGGCCATGCGCCTGTCAAGTCTTTGCCGTCTGTACCTGTTGTCCAAGCATGGATGTGAGGAGCATTAGCAGTCTTTACATATACCGTGATAGCTGCATTAGGATCTACCTTGGTGAAGGTCAAGCTACCGCTCTTCACTTTACCGTCCTGGCCCTCTGCGCTCCAATCAATAGTCTTGGTGTCGCCAAAGTTCATACCTTCGCCGATGGTAAGGTTCTCACTCACACCAGGAGTCAAGTTCACCTTATCCTGGCCTTGTATCTGATACCAACCAGACTTAGCGTCTTCAGAGAGAGTAACTGTCATGTTAATAGTCTCAGTGCGGAATGATCCACCTGCCTGTGAGAATGAAACGCTTGCAGGCTGAATAGGAGCCTCATCAATCCAAGTTGTACCAGCCTCTTCATTACCATCATAGGTCTGACCACCCTTATGCTGAGCAGCAGAAGCGTAGATGAAAGCACCATCCTCAATGAGCTTGCCACCAGTCCAGTCTTTCACGAGTACGCGAACCTGACCCTGATTATTAGGAGCATCAACGGTGATAGTAGGACCTGTGTAAGTCTTGCCTGTTACCAAGTCTGTATAAGTACCAGCTGGGCAATCTGTGAAAGTAGCACCACCATTGAGGGCTACGAGTGCATAACTGTCCTTATAAGCACGCTTGAAGGCGATACCACCATTGGCAGGAGTACAACCATCGCTAGTCCACTGACCCTTACGGAGAGCAGGAACAGCCTGACGAATCTTGTTCAGACGGATGAGGTGCTGAGCCACATCATGATTCAAAGAGGCAGCCACATTACCAGAAGCCTTATATTCACCGAAGTCTGATGCTTCTACATCACCTGTGATATAACCACCGAAGTAAGCACGACCGGTGTTAGAAAGAGGACCATTAGGACCTTTATCAATTACTACACCACGACGGAAACCTACCTCAGAACCATAATAGAGACATGGGATTCCACGGAAGGTAAACAAGAGAGAGAGGTTCTCAGCCCACTGAGCATCTGTACCACCGAAACGGTTGGTATCGCTTGGACCTGGACTATAGTCATGGCTATCTACATATACCACATTGAAAGTAGCGTCATTATAGCACTCGTCGCCGCTTGCCAAGCTGAAAGCCTGTTGGGCAGTGTTGTAGCTGTAGTGCATAGGGAAGTCAATGACGTTGAATCCACTGTTCTGTGAGTAATCCGGTTCATGCCATGCACCATTGAGCATCTTGGCATTGTTGCTCTTTGGAGAAGTCGTCTCCTTCAAGCAAAGCTGTTGTGGGCCTACAGGCTCAGCACCCTCAGGAAGTACCTGACTATCCCAGTAACTTTTGCTTCCATCCCATTTGTTGAGCAAGGCATCGTCTGACTTCCAGGTATAGAAGTAGCAAGAAAGGTTTGGCTGGTTTCTGTAGGTAACATCGTTCATACGTGTACAAACCTCACCATACATAAAGAAAGGTGCCTTGTTCAAACGCTTGCCCTCGTACTGCTTACCGAGAGCTTCAAATTGAGGGATGAACTCCTTGTTGAATGTCAAGCGGGAGATGTGACCGGATGTATCAATACGGAAACCATCGACACCCATCTTGATAAACTGTCCATAGCAATCTACGAGATACTTAGCCACGTAGTCGTTCTCTGTGTTGAGATCCACACAGTCACCAGCAATCTGACCCATCCAACGGCTTGGGAAGTCCCAGTTCCAGTTGTTGGCAGTATGGTGCCAATAGTTGTGTATATCGTGGTTATTGCCATCTGTATTCTTCATCAGGGCAAGACGACGCTGATACTGTATCTTTACATTACCCAAGTAATCGTTGCCCAACTTGCTCTCATCAGGGATCATACAAGCATCAATGTATGCTTGGTTACGAAGATGAGTATCACGGTCGAACATCTTGCAGAGCTTCTCCTCACCGAAGTTACCGGTGTGGTTGAGCACGATGTCAAGAATGATCTTGATACCCTTGTCGTGAGCCTTGTTGATGAGTTCCTGGAACATCACGTCACCACTCTTGCTGCCGTCACCGCTCTGATAGCGGCAGTCAACCTTAGAGAAATCCATGGCATGATAGCCGTGGTAGTCATAACCAGACGCATTCTGAACGACAGGTGTAATCCAGATGGCTGTAAAACCTAAAGCCTTGATGTAGTCGAGCTTGTCGATCACACCCTGGAAGTCACCTCGCCAACAAGGGTCCTTGGTACTCTTCTGCGCTTCCTGGTTATCCCAGCAGAGCACGTTGTTACTTGGATCTCCATCGTAAAAACGGGTGGTGATCATGAAATAGATACTTTCGTCTCGGAAATCAGTACGATTGCTGGTAAACATGTCTGTAGCCATCGTCTGCATAGAGACCAACATGAGCATAAGAACCGCCCATAATTTTGCGGCAAGTTTTTTCATAATGAAATTGTTAAGTTTAAAATTGAATAGTTGAATAATTACACCGCAAAATTACGAATTCTTTTTATAAATACTATAAAATAATTCACTTTTCTATTGTTTTTTCTGTGCAATCGATTTCGCAATAACAAAGAAAAAGAGGCTGAATTTCGCAAAACGGATGTTTGCAAAAATCAGCCTCATTCAGAGGATATTATGCACATAAACTGCTAACCGAACGGGGGACAAACTCACACTACCCGCTTACAGAGCAGGCGAAGTGCTTGTTTAAGTCCCAAAGTAGCGGTAAGTTTATTTGACAACAAACTTCTTGCCATTGCAGATATACATACCTGGAGCCAAAACGTATTCTGCATCAGAAACCTTGTTTACTTCGGCAACCTTCACACCATTGATAGAGTAAATCTTCAACTTAGCAGTCTTCTGAACTGCTGTAGCCTGATTGATACCTGTAACGACTGTATTGGTCTTACCGCTATGGTCGTAAACTGCACCATTGACGAATTCCAAGTCCTTTGTCTGCTGACCATTATTGCCGTTATTGAAGATGATCATGGTAGGAGCACCTGTCAAATCACCATCATACTTCCACATCCAAACATCGAGACCATTCTTCTTCTCACCAGTCTTGGTACAAGCTACACCTGGCCAATGACCTTCGCCACCGGTAAAGTTGTCTGTATCATTCCAAGCCCAGCAATCTACCTGACTCCAGTCTGCAGGAGCGAGGAAGTAAGCGAAGATACCTGTTGGTGTAGGAATAACCACCTCAGCCTTCTTGTTGAAGGTAGCAGTACCAGTCTTAACCTTATCCTCTGCATTAGTTGCGCTCCAAGTTACAGTCTTGCTCTCGCTTTCCATCATGTCAGCACCGAGAGTGAAGGTAACTGGCTTACCTGGAGTCAGACTAACCTGCTCACCGTCGCCAATCTTATACCAACCGCTCTTGGCATTATCGCTGAGGGTTGCGGTTACAATAATAGTCTTCTCGAAGTCACCACCATTAGGACTCAAAGTAACCTTGGCTGCTGTGTTGACAGGAGCATCGAGCGTCTTGACACTTGAACCACCGTCATATTCCAAGTAGATATCGCCAGTAATACCAGTGATGTCACTTGACTGCTTGGCATTACCATTATTCAGAATCACATTGAAGCTCTCTACTCCATCGAAAGTCTTGTACCAGTAGTTGACACCACCAATCTCTTCAGGACCATCCATGGTCTGACCGTGCCATGCACCTGTCAACTCCTTAGCTGGAGTACCAGGAACCCAAGCATAGATAGTTGGAGCATTGTCTGCCTTTACATATACGGTGATAGATGCGTTAGGATCCACCTTGGTGAAGGATACAGAACCCTTCTTCTCACTCTTGTCGTTCTTAGCATACCATGTTACAGTCTTGGTCTGCTTGAAGTTCATGTCTTCACCGATAGTGAATGTCTTGGTTTCGCCTGGAGTCAACTCAACCTTGTCCTGACCTTCTACCTGGAACCAACCAGAAGTTGCCTTACCGCTAAGGCTTACCTCTACAGTAACAGTATTGGTGCGGAAAGTACCACCATTCTGAGAGAGCTTCAAGCCAAACTCGTTACTCTGTGGCTCAACCCATGTTGTACCATCTTCCTCATGACCATCGTAAGCCTGTTCAGCCTTTGACTTAGACTTAGGAGCCTCATTATAGATGAAAGGCCCATCCTCACCTATCTGACCGCCCTTCCAGTCCTTCACGAGGACACGGAGCTGACCCTGAGTAGCAGGAGCTTCAACGGTGATAGTAGAACCAGTGTATGTCTTGCCTGTTACCACGTCGGTATAAGTACCATCAGGGCAATCTGTGAATGTAGCACCACCATTAATGGCTACGAGTGCATAGCTGTCATTCTTATAAGCACGCTTGAAGGCGATACCGCCATCAGCAGGAGTACAACCCTCGTCGGTCCACTGACCCTTACGCAAAGCTGGAACAGCCTGACGGATCTTGTTCAGACGAATAAGGTGCTGAGCGACATCATGATTCAATGTTGCAGCCACATTGCCTGTAGCCTTGTAGTCACCGAAATCAGATGCATTTACATCACCAGTGATATAACCACCGAAGTAAGCACGACCAGTTTCAGAGAGAGGACCGTGAGGACCATTGTCAATCAAGACATTGCGACGGAAACCTATCTCAGAACCATAATAGAGACATGGAATACCACGGAAGGTGAACATCAGAGAGAGATTCTCTGCCCACTGAGCGTCTGAGCCGCCAAAACGACGTGTGTCGCTGGTTTGCTGAGGACCATAGTCGTGACTATCTACATATACTACATTATAGGTAGCATCATTATATTTCTGGTCACCGGTCTTTGCCAAACCGTATGCGGCGGCAGCATTACCGAAGTTGTAGTGCAATGGGAAGTCAATCACATTGAAACCGCTTGCCTGAGAATAGTCTGGCTCATGCCACTTACCATTCACCATAAAGGTATTGTCACTTGTTGGTGTTGGGTCCTTGTCTAACTCACAGAGAGCCATCTGATGATCATCCACACCAGTACCGCCATTGGCTTTATCAAAGAGTACCTGTGTATCCCAGTAAGACTGGCTGCCATCCCATTTGTCGAGCAAGGTCTTTGGAGCCTGCCATGTGTAATAATAGCAAGAGAGGTTCTCCTGACCACGATATGTAATCTCACTGTAACGGGCGCAAACCTCACCATACATGAAGAAAGGAGCCTTGTTCAATCGCTTGTCCTCATACTGCTTACCAAGAGCTGCAAACTGAGGAATGAACTGCTTGCAGAAGGTAAGACGTGAGATGTGACCGGATGTATCGATACGGAATCCATCGACACCCATCTTGATAAAGCTGCCATAGCACTTCACGAGATAGTCTGCTACGTAGTCGTTCTCGGTGTTCAGATCGACGCAGTCGCCTGCAATCTGAGCCCACCAGCGATTAGGATAATCCCAGTTGAAGTCACCAAAGTGGTGCCAGTAGTTGTGAACATCCTCGTTCTTACCACGAGTATTCTTCATCAAGCCAAGACGACGCTGATACTGCTCATAAGCGACACTTGTAAGGTAGTCGGAACCCAACTTCTCCTCATTAGGAATCATACAGGCATCGATGAGTGCCTGAGTAGCCAAGTCGGTATCACGGTCAAACTCCTTGCAGAGAGTCTGCTCACCGAAGTTACCGGTGTGGTTGAGCACGATGTCGAGGATAATCTTAATACCCTTGGCGTGTGCCTTGTCGATGAGTTCCTGGAACATGGCGTCACCGTCCTTGCTACCATCGCTGCTCTGATAACGGCAGTCTACATGCTGGAAATCCATGGCATGATAACCATGATAGTCGTAACCGGAAGCATTCTGTACGACTGGTGTAATCCAGATGGCTGTAAAACCGAGTGCCTTAATGTAGTCGAGTTTGTCGATGACACCCTGGAAGTCACCTCGCCAGCAAGGGTCTTTTGTTTTGATCTGTTCTTCCTGGTTATCCCAGCAGAGCACATTGTTTCCTGTGTCACCATCATAGAAACGCGTGGTCATCATAAAATAGATACTTTCGTCTCGGAAGTCAGTACGATTGCTGGTAAACGTGTCTGTAGCCATCGTCTGCATAGAGACCAACATGAGCATTAAAACTGCCCATAATTTTGCGGCAAGTTTCTTCATAATGAAATTGTTAAGTTAAAATTGAATAGTTGAATTATCTGCCGCAAAATTACAAACTATTTCTAGCCGCCCAACAAGATATTTCACTTTTCTGCTGATATTTTTGTGCAATCGATTTCACAAATATTAAGAAAAAGAGGCTGGATTCTGTAAACCAAATATTTACAAAATCCAGCCCCTTTAAGAGTATATAATTAATATAACGGGCGCGCCAGAAAACAGAAAGAATATTGTACTTTTGGCTTGTCCGGAAATCAAATTCAGAGGTTTTCAGCCTCTTGCAACCAGATGGCTGAAGCTGCATCACTAGGCATACGCCAGTCGCCACGAGGACTGAGGCTTACGCTACCTACTTTCGGACCGTCTGGCAGACAGCTGCGCTTGAACTGCTGATTGAAGAAACGGCGCACGAAGGTCTTCAGCCACTTTTTGATAGTCTCCTCATCATAGCTGTCAGGATCATTATCACTGATCTTTACACGCTCCAGTTCGGAATCAATAAATGCCTTCTTTGCCAACATGTAAATCTTGGAAGGACGGAAACCGAAACGCAGGAAATAGTAGAGGAAGAAATCATGCAGTTCGTATGGTCCCACCAAATCTTCCGTCTTCTGCTTGATATTTCCATTCTCATCTGCCGGAATCAACTCTGGACTGATAGGAGTATCGATGATATCACGAAGAGTGATGCGGCTCTGTTCGTCTACCCCACTCTCTGCTACATGATTTACGAGATGACGGATCAGGGTCTTAGGAATGCTGGCATTCACGCCATACATGCTCATGTGGTCACCATTATAGGTAGCCCATCCTAAAGCCAACTCAGAAAGGTCGCCGGTACCGATAACCATACCACCCATCTTATTGGCTAAATCCATCAGGATCTGGGTACGTTCACGAGCCTGGGAATTCTCGTAAGTCACATCATGCACACTGGCATCCTGACCGATGTCCTCAAAGTGCTGGGTTACAGCCTTGGCGATGCAGATTTCCTTAATGGTAATACCAAGACTCTGCATCAGCGAGATAGCATTATTGTAGGTTCTGTCTGTGGTTCCGAATCCCGGCATAGTGACACCTACGATACCCTTTCGGTTCATTTTGAGTTTATCAAAAGCTTTTACACAAACGAGTAAGGCCAGCGTAGAATCCAAACCACCGCTAATACCGATTACTACGGTCTTGGCATGGGTATGAACGATACGCTTGGCTAGTCCCATGAGTTGGATATTGAAAATTTCCTCGCAAGAGGCATTCATATCGCTGCTGGTAGGAATAAACGGATGAGGATTCACCTCACGTTCCAACACAAAATCGCGTTCATTTTCGGTAGGATCGGCTTCGATATTACGGATATTGAACTGACCGCCGAGGACAGAATACTTAATATTGCGCTGGGCATTTACATAAGTAGAATTTGTACGACGCTCAGAGCGGAGTTTCTCTACATCTATCTGTGAGATAACCATCTGCGGTTCAATAGAGAAACGTTCACTCTGTGAAAGTAAAACTCCATTCTCATAAATCAGGGCATTTCCACCATAAACCACATCCTGCGTACTCTCACCGAATCCGCAGGAACTGTAGATATATCCGGTCATGGTACGGGCGCTCTGCTGGCTGAGCAGACTCTTCAGATAATGATGTTTTCCGATGAGTTCGTCGCTTGCAGAAAGATTGAAAATCAGGTCTGCTCCTGCTAGCGCCAGTTTGTTGCTAGGAGGAGCCGGAGCCCATACATCTTCGCAGATTTCCACACCAAACTGTACGCCATCGAAAGTTTGAAAAATCTGAACATCAGACGTCAGTTTCACCTTATGTCCGGCATAACGGACTTCGCAATCTCTCAGGTCCTGAGCCGAGGCAAACCAGCGTTTCTCATAAAACTCGCTGTAGTTTGGAAGATATGTCTTCGGTACAATACCGAGAATCTGTCCATGCTGGATAACGATACCACAATTGAGCAACAAGTCGCCCGCTATCACCGGCGCACCCACGATAGAGATGATATCGAGTTTGCGTGTGAAATCGAGCAACATCATCACCGCCTGCTCAGATGATTCGAGAAGCATCTGCTGGCGGAAGAGATCCTGACAGGAATAGCCCGTAACAGAGAGTTCCGGAAATGTAATGATCTCTACACCCTTTCCCTCAGCCAGCGCTATCTGTTCCTCTATCTGCTGGGTATTGAAAATGACATCACCCACCTTTACGGCTGGGATGGCACTAGCTACCTTAATAAATCCGTACTTCATAATAAATTACTTTATTGTTACCTGTGTAGCACCATAGCCATACTCCTGGAAAGAAGCATCCTGATAAGTGCAACTCTTATAGCGATAGTTCAACTCATGAATGAGAGTCTGGCGCAACACACCTTCGCCCTTTCCATGAATAAAGATAATTTTCTGTCCCTTCTTTTTCTTATATTCCTCCATGGTCTTCTTGAAGATATCCATCTGATAATGAAGAATATCTGCAGAATTCATTCCAGCAGTTGTTTCAAGCACTTCATCCGCATGAAGATCTATCACAAGGGTACCATCATCCTTCTTGCTCTTCTTCTTGCTGGTGTTGGCGACAACCTTCTCATCCTTATACATCTGCTCTTTCAGACGCTTGGAATCGATAACCAGCGGACGGGCTATTTCATCGTTCTCTACAATCGTAAAGAGATAGGCTGGAGTCTCGAAGAAATCGTTCTCCTCGAAAAGATGAAGCTTGTAGAATTTCACGGGATCGAGGCGGAACTGAACATCTGTTGCCGGCTTCAGGAGAAATGGCTTGTCCTTCTTGTAAGCTATCATCTGGATGGCGATATGCTCCATCTCGTTCAGAGCCTCACGACCGAATTCCTCGATGAAGAGTTTGGTGTTCGGTTCTATTTCTCCCTCTGCTTTCAGAGTCCATGCATTTCCCTCAGCCACGAGATAGGTATAGCGGAGATAGTAGTTGCTGTCATTCACCATATAGGTCTCGAAACGGGTATTGGTTACGTCCTTGATGTTGATAGGTACAAAGGCGAGATAAGCACTGAGTTTGTTGCCACCCGTATGTTCCTGAACCGGTTTCACAAAGGTTATCTCACGGTCGGCAGCATCATATTCCTCTACATCCATATCCACGTCATCGTGATCATTCAAGATGGCCTTGATACTCCGGCTGTCCTGATGCAGTTCGGTATTGGCATGCTCCTCAGCCTTCTGCTGCGCATCCATCTTAGCCGAAATCATCTTGCCCATGGAGTATTCATCCTGCTCCACCACAACCACCTCGTTGATAGGCATCGGAATCTCAAAACCATCCTCATCCTCAACGAGCACAATATTTTTACCTTGGAAGCCGGCAACCTTTCCGCCACCCACTTCGCTCAAGAATCTGACTTTATCTCCTTTTTTCATAATCTATTAATAATTTGTAATTGCAAAGATACAAAAGATATTGCAAAACAGGGCTTATTTTAATATTTTTAATGCTACTGATAAAAATAATCCTGTAAAAGATGCACCATGTTAGATATTTTTCCGTATCTTTGCAAAGAAAAAGAAATAGTAACGAACCCTTTAAACTGAAAAGTTATGATTACATTTCCTTGCGCCAAGATCAATCTTGGTTTAAATATAGTTAGTAAGCGGAAAGATGGATACCACAATCTTGAAACGGTGTTCTACCCTATTCCGCTGACCGATGCACTTGAAATCAAGCTCATGGGCGATGAATTCCCTAGCGATGTTCCTTGTGATCTGAAGATTACAGGTAACGCAGTGGATTGCGACGAACAGAACAATCTCGTTGTAAAAGCTTATAATCTCCTGGCTGCCGACTTCAGGATTCCACGCATCCATGCTCACCTGGTGAAGCGTATTCCTTCGCAGGCAGGTTTGGGTGGCGGTTCTGCCGATGCAGCCTTCATGATCCGTTTGCTTGACGAACGTTTCCGCCTCAATATCGGTAATCCGGAGATGGAAAGATATGCTGCCAAGCTGGGCGCAGACTGCGCCTACTTCATTTCTGCTGACCCCGAAGATGGTGACACTGCATGCTATGCAGAAGGCATCGGCGAAGAACTGATGCCGGTAAGTGGTCCTGGCGATAATCTGAGGGGCTATCATCTGGTTGTGGTGAAGCGCGATGACATTGCCGTCAGCACCAAAGAGGCTTATGCAGCCATCACCCCACAGGCACCAGCCAAATGTTGCCGCGACATTGTACGCCAGCCTATCGAGACTTGGAAAGAGGAACTTGTCAACGATTTTGAGGCACCTATCTTCAAGATGCACCCGGAACTGGCAGAAATCAAACAGAAGCTGTACAACCTGGGTGCCGTATATGCAGCGATGAGTGGTAGCGGAAGTGCCATCTTCGGTATCTTCAAGCATAAACCAGCAAATATAGAGGAACAGTTCGAAGGAATGTTCTGTAAAATAATGAAACTTTAATTTAGTTAATAGTTTACTCTAAATATAATGAACGAAGAAACACATCAGAAACTGATGACTATCAAGCGAAGCTTCCGCTTGCTGATGAACGGTCCGGGATCGCAATCTATGCGCGATAAGGGACTGGGATATAAACTGAATTGGGGCGTACCATTCTATGAACTGAAAAAGATGGCTGAGGAATATGGTAAAGACTATGACCTCGCCATCGAACTGTGGAAGGAAGATATCCGGGAGTGCAAGATTCTGGCTACACTCATCATGCCTGCCGATAAGATGCTTCCGGAAATCACAGATTTATGGATGGAACAGGTACAGAGTCAGGAGATGGCAGAGATGCTTGCCTTCAACCTTTTGCAGCACGTAGATTATGCGCCTGTCATCGCCTACCAGTGGATAGCAAGTGATAAGCCGCTCTATGAGATTGCCGGTTTCCAGCTCCTTGCCCGTCTTTTTGCCAATGGGAAAGAGCCTAACGAGCGTGGCATCAACGAATTCCTGGATCAGGCTGCCACTGCATTGCAGGGTGACAACATGGGAATAAAACATGCTGTCTCTAATGCGGTTCTCCGTTTCTGCGACTTCGGTGAAGATTTCGAGAAAATTGCAAGAGGAGCACTCAAGGGTATCTACGAGATTTAACGCTTCTGCAGATGCGGTCAGGAACAGGCCACGACCCTGCTGAAATTACGTCCCGACGTAACATTTGCTACGTCCCGACATACAAAAAAATACGTCCCGACGCAGCAAATGCTACGTCGGGACGTATTTTTATAGCTAATTTCAGCATTACATGAAATACTTCTGGTATTCGTTTTCGAAGTTCGGAGTGAAAACACCCTTGCCGATGTTTTCGCTGATTTCATCCTTGGTCCAGAATCTGCCACCGGCCAATTCTTCCTGGCTCGGTTTCACCTCGCCATCATATACACAGCGATGTACATAAACCAGTTCCTTTTCCCGCTGACTCTCAAAGACATAATGTCCCAAAGATTCCGGTTCAAAATCGGTGATACCCAATTCTTCCCTTACCTCGCGATGCAAAGCCTGACTCACACTTTCGCCTAAATCTACATGACCGCCGCAGGCTGTATCCCATTTATCCGGCTGTATATCCTTCCAGGCTGGACGATGCTGCAGATACAGATCACCCCGGCTGTTGAATACATGCAGATGAACTACCGGATGCAATATCTTGCTTCCGTCATGAGCATGGCCACGGGTAACAGCGCCCAGGATGTTGCCCATTTCATCTACTATCGGAAATTCCTCGTTCTTATTATCTATCATCATTTTAAAAGTTTATAGTTAACAGTTTATAGCGGCTTCGCCGTATGGCATGGTTGCCGTATAGCAAGATTACCCTATAAACTATCAACTCTTAACTATTAACTTTCTAAAGCGTTCCGTATTCATCAGAGTAGCGCAACATCTGGTCGACATAGCTCTCCTCGTAATCCAATACCACGTCTGTAATTTCGCCTTCTTCATCCATCTCCAGCGTCATCTTCGGATTGATGAATCCCTTGTATGGAGCGAGATTCAGTTTCTTGTATCTTGCCAGTATCTCGCGATGCAATTCCGGATCAATATTCACGGCATACTTCTCTACCAACAGGCGGGCAGCCTCGAAATCGCCCTCACTCTTGATGCGCTGAATTTCAGCGAGCAACTCGCCGAAGAGATGGCGGAGCTTGGCATAATCATTAATCTTCACATAAGTCTTCGTCGTAATGATATTGCCCTCACTGTCCTTCAAAGCATCCTCGGCAGAAGCATAGTTCATATCCATCTTCACCAGTTCCACAGCACCCTCGGCATGCTCCATCACCCACCAGGCTATCAGCGCACGGTTGCGCATGTGGGCTTCCTCTATCTTATCGCCTTCCTTGATGCGGATGGTCTGGGTGAGCAGACCGTTCATCAGATAACCGTAATACTGAGCCCTGTATGCCTCATCATTCGGAGTCAGACCCAGTTCTACCAATTTATGGTCGGCTACATAATAGAGTCCGAAAAGATCGGCTCTCGCCTCTTCTATCGTACTGCCATACGCCTTCAGTGCATCAGGGTCGGTACCAGGCAAAAGCTGTCCGCTACCATGTCCCAGACACTCATGCAGGTCGGTATGCAGATCATCTGTAATATCCTCGTACTGATTCATCAGACTGATGGTATCCTCGTCGATAACGAATTCATCGCGGAAACCATTGCCTTGAGCTGCCTTGTTATATGCCTCGGTCAGGTTACCGATGGTCACACTCTTAGAACCATATTCCTGACGGATCCAGTTGGCATTCGGAAGATTGATGCCGATGGCAGAAGCAGGATATTCCTCGCCACCCAACATCGCAGCACAGATGACATTGGCCGTAACACCCTTCACCTCCGGCTTGCGGAAACGTGGGTCTACAGGTGAATGGTCCTCAAACCACTGGGCATTCTGACTGATGGTCTGGGTACGCTTCGTTGCTTCAAGATCCTTATATTCTACGATGCCTTCCCAAGTGCCTTTCAGTCCGAGCGGATCACCATACACTTCGATAAATCCGTTGATGAAATCAATCATTCCCTCGTGCTGCTGCACCCAGGCGATGCTGTAACGGTCGAAATCCTTGAGATCGCCTGTACGGTAATACTTCACCAGGAGATCGATGAGATGTTTCTGTTCCTCATTTTCTGCATATTTCTGAGCACGGAGCAACCAGGAAACAATCTCCTTGATAGCTGCGCCATAGAGGCCGTCTTCTGTCCATTTCAGCTCCACCAGTTCACCATTACGCTTGGTCAGTTTAGAGTTCAGACCATAAGAAGGTGCCTGTTCGTTGCCATTTTCCTTCATCCTGGCATAGAAACGTTCTACTTCTGCCTGAGAAACATTCTCATAGAAATTGCAGGCAGAAGTCTGTACCAGATCCTCACCATCCGTCTGATTCACGCGCTTAGGCATGACTTCCGGATTGAAGATGACAGGCACCAGAATGCCCAACAGGTCTTCCTTGCTCTGTCCCTTGGAAAGAGGCAGATATTCATCGGCAATCGCCCCAACCATCTCATAGAAAGATTCCTCTGAAAATCCTGGCACAAACTTTTCACATCCATAGTGATGATGGATGCCGCTGGCAAACCAGACACGCTTCAGATAAACTTCGAAAGCCTTGAAATCTTCGCTTTCGCGATTACCCTCGTAATGACGGTATACAGCCTCCAGAGTTTTACGGATGCGCAGGTTGTATTTGCCCTGCTGGTCGAAGGTGATATCACGTCCCAAGAGGGTTGCCTTCGACAAGCAATAAATATAAATTTTCTGTGTGAGCGACAGGTTTTCGAAACCCTTCAGCTCATAACGGAGCATCTGGATATCGGCAAATCGCTCTTGAGTGTTTACATTACATTTTGCCATTTTTATCTGTATTTACCATGCAAAAGTAATACATTTTTTCCACATACCAAACTTTTCCTCCTGTTTTTCGCTCTTTGCAAAGTTTTTTACTTGAAATATGCACTTTTTCTTGGAGAAAACTTTTATTTATGCAGATTATTCATTACCTTTGCATGAAAAACAAAACAAAAACATGCCGGTAAAGGCAGAAAACATAAAACGGCAATCATGCAGATAAACGAGATATTAAAAAGCTATTTTGGATACGATTCCTTCCGCCCCAACCAGGAAGCGATTATCAGAGAGGTAATGCAGGGACACGACTGTCTGGTTCTCATGCCGACTGGTGGTGGAAAGAGTCTGTGCTACCAGGTTCCCGCATTAGCGATGGAAGGTACCGCTGTGGTCATTTCACCGCTCATCAGTCTGATGCACGACCAGGTGGAGGCGCTCAAGGCAAACGGTATCCCGGCTGAGGCACTGAACAGCGGAAACGACACGACCGATGAACTCATCATCCGCCGCCGATGCGAGAAGGGAGAACTGAAACTCCTTTATGTTTCGCCCGAAAAACTCATCAGCGAGATACCTTATTTATTCAGCAACATCAAGATTTCGCTCTTTGCCGTTGACGAGGCCCACTGTATCAGCCAGTGGGGACACGATTTCCGTCCGGAGTATTCGCAACTCGGTATGCTGCACGAAAATTTCCGCAATGTCCCGGTGATGGCGCTCACAGCCACAGCCGACAAGATAACGCGCGAAGATATCATACGCCAGCTTCATCTCAATGGGCAGACGTTCGTAAGCAGTTTCGACCGCCCCAACCTCTCCCTCACCGTAAGACAGGAGAGCACCAAAAAGGCAAAGCTCCAATACATCACCCGCTTCATCAGTAATCATCCGGAAGAAGCGGGCATCATCTACTGTCTCTCCCGCAAGAACACCGAAATGGTAGCTCAGGAACTTATCGATCTGGGTATCAATGCCGCAGCCTATCACGCCGGAATGACTGCCCAGACCAGAGCATCAGTACAGGAGCGGTTCAAGATGGACCAGATTCAGGTGGTATGTGCTACCATCGCTTTCGGAATGGGCATCGACAAGAGTAATGTGCGCTGGGTAATCCACTATAATATGCCTAAAAGCATAGAGAGTTTCTATCAGGAAATAGGTAGAGCCGGAAGAGATGGAGCACCATCAGATACCGTACTGTTCTATTCGATGGCCGACATCATCACCCTCCGTTCTTTCTGTGAAGAAAGCGGACAGCGTGATGTGAACATGGAAAAACTGCGTCGCATGGAGGAATATGCCGAATCGAGAGTATGCCGACGACGCATTCTGCTGAACTATTTTGGCGAGACATCATCCTGCAACTGCGGCAACTGTGATGTTTGCAAGAATCCTCCACGCACCTTCGACGGCACCATCAGAGCCCAGAAAGCCCTGAGTGCCGTGGTCCGTTCGGGTGAGCATATTGCAGTAGGTACCTGCATCGAGATTCTGAGAGGCATGCATTCTTCTGCCGTTGTGAAAAACAAATACAACGAGATGAAAACCTTCGGTGTGGGCAGGGATACAACATCCAAGGACTGGAATGCTTATCTGCTGCAGATGCTACAGATGGGATTCTTCGAGATTGCCTACAACAACCACAACTACATGAAGGTTACCAATTTAGGCTGGAAGGTACTGAAGGGAGAACATCATGTTTCGCTGGCTTATATCGAAGAAGATGATAAAGCCACCCGCCCAAAGAAAACGGTACGCAACAGGAAGGGCGCCATCGCCCAGCCGGGAAATCTCATTCCTGAGGTGCATGCCGAACGTGTCATCTTCCAGGAAGACTCGAAAGGCGTGGAAGACAAAGGGCTCTTTGAACACCTCAGAAAGATACGCAAGAACCTTGCCGACGAACAGGGTTATCCTCCATATATCGTACTCAGCGACAAGAGTCTTCATGAACTCGCAAGAATGAAACCTACCACCAAGAATGCCATGAGCCTGATCAGTGGTATCGGAGAATTCAAGCTCAATAAATATGGCGATACCTTCATCAAGGCTATCAGGAAATATACAGGACTATAACAGGAGAATATCTCCGAAAGATATTTTCATAACCTTCGGAGATAATTTCATAACCTTCGGAGATAATTTCATAACCTTCGGAGATAATTTCATAACTAAGGGAGATATTTTCATAACTAAAGGAGATATTTTCATAACTAAGGGAGATAATACCCGTAACTAAGGGAGATAGCATTCGTAACTAAGGGAGATAAAGAAATCGGGATGTCTGCAAGTTCAGAACTGCAAACATCCCGATTTAATTTTATAGATTGAAGAGATGCGCAACTTAGTTGTTTACGCTACCTCCCAC
>ERZ1023617.396-NODE-396-length-17457-cov-15.276692_pt1 | contig 17457 bp, 14 predicted proteins | sample MGYA00380328_ERZ1023617 | MGnify/ENA primary metagenome ERZ1023617 (study PRJEB33179, sample SAMN07448977) | human gut metagenome | biome: Human-gut; feature: Human associated habitat; material: Faeces | host: Homo sapiens | place: India: Bhopal | collected...
TTCGCTTGCCCTGGGCTAGGCGCTGTTGCCCTTTCAGGGCGCACTTGCTAAATCCTAAACTTGAATTATATAATAATAGGAGTATCAAAAAAACCTGTAACTTGTCTCTACAAAGGTACGTTTAATTGACCTAACCACAAAGTTTTGAACGAATAATAAGTGTTTTTATTGCATAAAATCAGCATTTCATGCATAATTGTAACTTTTTAATATCAAAAACACCCCTGCATGACAATTTTCTTACTACTTTTGCAAGCAACATTAGCTTATAATCAAGTTAATAGAAGATCAACCCGCTTATTTGAAAATAAATAACAAACACAATATTTAAGTATCAACCAATGAAGAAAAGCTTACTCTTGTTTCTGGCAGGGGCAGCTTGGTGCGTAGGTACCTACGCGCAGCAACAAGCTACCAGTCCTGCACTTAAGAAATTCCAGTATGACGACCGCGCCATTATGACCAACTTGTCGGATAATGGACAATGGGCAACCTTCACCGCATCGGATGCAGAAAATCCTCAGCTTCACTTAGGAGCACGTTTGGTAGACGTGAACACAGGAACTGCTACGGTATTGATTGAAGGACTGAATGCCGACACCATTAAAACGCACAGTGCCTCGGACGTAACCAACGATGGTAACATTGTAGTAGGTCAACTCAACGAAAAACCTGCTTACTACACCACCGCTACCAAGAAGTGGACCTTCTTAACCACAGGCTACGACAATGCCGCTACAGGTGGCATTAGCTGTGTAACACCCGATGGACATTATGCCGTAGGTACTTCTTATCCCGACTTAAAGACAGAGTCTATTGCTGCTGCCGAGGCTCCCGTAATGTGGGACTTGACCACAGGCAAGGTTGTGCCTACGAACAACTTGCCTAAGCTGGATATGGCACACACAGACACACACCAAAACCGCTTTGTAGGTATTTCGGCTGACGGTAAAAAGATTTTGGGTTGTATGTCATACTCTTTCCTTCCTTCGTGGAAGGATGAGGGGGGCTGCTTCTACTATGTATATGATGTAGAGAAACAAAACTACACCGTAATTGGTTTTACTGAAAACGACACAAAAAAATGGACACCACAGGTTGAAAACTTGCTCTTTGTGTCTGAAGCCCGACTGAACAACAATGGTACCTATGTGTCGGGCTTGGCTTACTTAACCTCCGAACATGCCGTTCCTTTCCTCTATGATGTTGAAAAGAACAGCATCAAGTTGTATGACGATGCTGAGAGCTACGACTATGCCTCATGGGTAACCGACAACGAAGGCAATGTCTTTGCGGCTGGTCCTGATGCCAACCCTTATCGTAACTGTGTTATCCGCACAGGCAATTACTGGGTAGACATTGCACAGATTGTAAAGCAGAAGTACAACATCGACATTGCTGCGAAAACAGGTTACGACAACTCAGGTACTCCTGTTTCGGTGAGCGACGATGGTTTAACCCTCGGTTTGTTCTTGGGCGATGTTGATAGCTACATACTTAAGTTTACCGAACCCATCCACACCACTGCAGCCAACACCAACTTGCTCAGCACCTACACCACAACACCTGCTGATGGTGCCGACATCTCAAAGTTGAGCAAACTCACTGTTACCTTTACACGCAACGTTCAGGTTGTTGGCAAGAGCAATGCCGTGACTTTGCGCGATGTGGTTGAAGGCACTTCTGTCAAATCATTTGGCTTTAGCGTAGATGCCAAGGACCCCAAGAGCGTAAACATCACCTTCCGCAAGGGCGACTTGACCAACGAGGGTATGCCTTACGAACTTACCATCCCTGCCAAGACCATCTGCATTGCTGGCGATGCCAAACGCTATAACGATGAGATTACACTCACCTACAACGCACGTGCCAATGTGCCTATGCAGGTTGTAAGCACTTCACCCAAAGAGAATGGTGCTATTGGTAAGGTGGACATGAGCACAAGTCCTGTTACTTTGACTTTCGATGCTAACATCATGCCCACAACCACTACATCACGTGCCAAACTCTATCAAGACGGCATCGATAAACCCGTGTGCGAAATGATGATGGCAGTTCAGGGTCGCAAACTCTATGTTTACCCCACTACCGTACAATATCTCTATAAGGACGTTAACTACACCATCACCGTGCCTCAAGGCGTGGTAACTGATGTTACAGGCAATGCAGCTACTGCCAATCAGGAGTTCTCGCTCCACTTGCAAGGTGCTTACGAGCGTGAGTTGTCTTACGACAGCAACATCCTCTTCTCTGAGAACTTTGACAATGGTATGGGTCAGATGATGCTCTATGATGGCGACACCAACAAACCGAGCGACGAAGCGAAGGAATATGGCTTTAAGGCTGGCGATACTTACGCATGGATTCCCGTACGCGACGATAAGAACAGCTCGGGCTTCTCGGCTGCTTCTAACTCTATGTACTATCCCGAAGGCACAAGCAACGACTGGATGGTTACACCGCAAATCAACATCATGGATAAGCTTTGCAAGCTCACCTTCAACAGTCAGTGCTACCGCAAGGGTTCTGAGGACTCACTCAAGGTAATTGTTTGGCCGAGCGATGATGTATACAGCGTATTGAACGACGAACTCGTTGAACGCATGACCCAAGAGGGTGTTGTGGTGTACAAAGAATTGCAAAAGGCTGGTAAGAGCGAAAGCACATTAGCTGGCGACTGGACTGCCAACGAAATTGACTTGGCACAATTTGCAGGCAAAAACGTGTACATTGCCTTTATCAACCAAAACTACGACCAGAGCATTGTCTTTGTCGATGACATTCAGGTTACACACAACCAGCCCTTCTACGTAGCTTTCACGAACGAGGACAACGTAGTGGCTAAAAAGAGCATCGAAATTGGTGGTAAACTCACCATTGGCGATGAAAAGGAGACCTTCAACACGTTGAAGATGACCTTGCGCAATGAAAAGGGCGAACAAATTGACGTTATCAGCGCCGAAGGTCTCAACTTGAAGAAGGGCGATAGCTACGACTTTAAGTTTAACAAGGCACTCCCTCTCACCATTGGTAAGATTAACAACTTCACCATCGACTTTAAACTCAACGATAAGGAGAATAGCGTAACCAAGAGCATCCGCAACCTGAGCTTCGAACCCGTGAAGCGTGTGGTTGTTGAAGAGTTCACAGGTCAAAGCTGTGTGAACTGTCCCCTCGGCATCCGTGGTATGGAGAACCTTGAGAATTACTATGGCGATCTCATCATCCCCATGGCTCTCCACAATTACACTGGCGACGAATTGGGCGCAGGTTCTTCTGCTTACAGTTCGTTCCTTGGTTTGGGTGCTGCTCCCTCTGCCATTGTGCAGCGCAGCGGTGAGATTACTTACCCCATCACGCAATATACGGATGCTAACAACAATGTTCGCTATAGCTTTGTTCCCAACGAAACAAGTAAAGAGAAAACCACTTGGTTCACTGAGGTACAAAAGGAATTTGCTAAGCCTGCACAGGCTGAAGTTACAGCTACTGCTACTTTGGCTAAGTCGGGCAAAAGCTACACTGTGCCTGTTAATGTGAAGTATGCCTTGAATGCCGACCATCAAAACTTGAAGCTCTTTGCTGTCATTTTGGAGAATGGCTTGTTAGGCTATCAGTCTAACGGTTTCTCTGCCATTAGCGACGAAACACTTGGCGAATGGGGTCAAGGTGGTAAGTATGGTATACCTTCAGTTAGTTCATACATATTCGACTATGTAGTACGTGGCACTTACGGTGAAACCTTCACAGGTACTCCCGACCTCTTCCCCACTACTATCGAAGCGGGTAAAAACTACACTACCAACCTTACCATCCCCGTACCTGCTGAGGTTCGCAAGGCTGAGAACACAGAAATTGTGTTGATGCTCTTCGATGGTAACACCGACCGCCTTATCAACACTTACAAGGCAAAGCTTGACACTACCAATGGCATCGAAGGTACTGAAGTTGCCAACCATGCCATTACCGTTACTGCTGCCAACGGCATCATCAGTGTAGCTACCGACCTTACTGCAAACGTTCAAGTTTATAGCACCGATGGTCGCCTTATGGGTTCTGCCAACGGACAAGGCATCATCAACCTCAACGCTCCTGCCCACAAGGGCATCGCTATTGTGCGTGTTAACACCAACAAGGGCGTTGTAGTGAAGAAGATTCTATTATAATACAAAAGTGCAGAGATTGCCATTTGCCTAAAATTTTTACGTATAATATATATACCTTATTATATATAGGTATACTGTAAAAAACCAGCAAAAGCAAACTCTGCACTTTTACGCATTTTTATTGCATACTATTTCAAACTTTATTAACTAACACCCAACATTATGAGTAACAATTACATGACTCAGGGCATTCAGACATTCAAGAAATATGTCATGATGCTCGTGCTTGTTCTTACAGGCTCTATGGCAGCCAACGCTGCCGATGTGATTGACCTTGGTGTCCTCGAAACCAACAAGGGTTACGACATTGACAGCAAAGCTTTGTACAAAGGTAGCTTCACTGCCCCCGAAGAAGGTACGCTCGTTGTTCAGTCTTCGAACTACGACCTCCTTCAACCCTACAACGACGAGGGCTTGACCGATCGCATCAACTACACCTTCCTCCGCGACAACAACACAGGTCACGGTTCTTACAAGCTTAAGTTAACCAAGGGTCAAACCATTTGGTTGGCTTACAATGGTCTGAACAAGGCTACTAACACCTTGACCTTCGGCGACGATGCTGCTGCTAAGATGGCTTTGAACGAGGTGCTTCCCGCAGCAGGTTCAACCGTAATGTGTACCAACACACGTCAAATTGCCTTCCGCTTCAACAATCCTGTAGCTTGCAGCCGTGTTGAATTTATCAACGGCAACTACACCAAGCGTCTCGATGCACAAATGAGCAAGAGCTCTATCTTGCTCGACATCAAGGAAACCTTCTACAAGTTTATGAAGGAAAACAACTTGAAAGAAGGCGACGAATTTACCATTCGCCTTTCAGGTGTTCGCTCTGCTGAGGATGCTGAGAACATCTTAGGCACCGATGGTGTAATCGAAACCAAGTTCATCTGTGGCAAAAAGCCCGTTGCCATTCTTAGCGAAGGCAACTTCAGCAACGACCACAAGTTCCTCTCTTTCTGGCCTACAGGTACCCCCGATGGCATCTTCACCCTGCAATTCGATGGCGACCTTCAAGCTCCTACTGCCGAAGGTTACAACACTACTGCACAGCTCACCTATGGCGACATGAGCACTGAGGCTGCCGAGCGTTACATGGAAAATCTCAACATCAAGATTGAAGGTAGCAAACTGACCATCGACCTCACAGGTAAGGATCGCACTCCTTACAAGATGTTGGGTTCAAATGCTTTGTACGACAACATTCTCTTTGCCATTAGCCACGTTCGCGATGCAAATGGCTACCCCGTTTACTCTTCAGGTAGCGGTTCTATTGGTAGCTTCACACGCAGCATGCCTTACGAACTTGTTAGCGTAGAGGCTAACACTGAGTTTACACCTGCCAATGGCAAGAGCCTTAAGGGTGTTGACAACCTCGAAGTGTTTGCTACCGACTACAAGAAGTTCTCTTTCAGCGGCGTTAAGTTTACTTACACCGTCAATAAAGAAACCAAGTCGGTTGTGGTAACTAACTACACTGCTACTGCCGACGATGCTATTGAAGGTGCTTACACCATCAACATTCCTGTTCCTGCTGAGGTTAAGGCGGGTGCCAGCAATGTTATGGTTAGCTTTGAGAACCTCGTAGCTGCCGATGGCAAAGACCACTCTGCTAAGTTCAGTGCTATCTACGATGGCTTTACCATTACTTCTGCCACTTACCAGGCTGACAGCGAAAGTGCTGCCATTGAATGGGCTGGTGCTAACATCCCCGTTCTTAAGAGTGGTGCCCTTCTTAAGTTTGCCATTAACCAAGATACTGAGCACGTGGGTTACATGAACTACACCATCACCGATCTCAACCCCAACGAAGGCGATGATGCTATGATTGCTACTACTGCTTCTATTCTCTACAATGAAGAGACTGGCGAATGGGAAAGCGAAATCTATGGTCTGAACAACACCAAGACTTACTTGGGCCACACTTACATGGTTAAAGTAAATGCTTACGAAACGCGCGCCGACTTCGACCGTTACCACAACGACCCTGTTGGCACTGCAAGCTTTACCTTCAACGGTAGCAGCGAGCCTTACGCTTACAGCGATGTAAAACTTGCCAGCATCTCGCCTGAGGACTTCAACATTACTGACGCCAAGGACTTCCGCATTGTGGCAAAGTTCGATGGTTTGGTTAAGGTTCTTGAAGGCGTTACTTGCATTGCAGGTGGTGCTGCCAGCGACGACGCTCCCTTCACACTTACTCCTACTGATCCCGACGAAGAGGGTTACTCTGACGAATGGACACTCACATTGACAGATGCACTGCTTGCTGAACAAACTTCACAGCAGATTACTGTTAACATCGCTGCTGAGGACCAAGATGGTCACCGTGTACAGGGTAACTACCGCAAGGAGGAGAACAGCCTCTTCCAGTACACTTTCACACTCAGCTACCAGGGTGCAGAACTCTCTTTGGTATCTCCCGAAGAAACTGTTGACAGCTTGAAGGAATTTGTAGTTGAATGCAAAAAGCCCCTCAACATCTCTGGTTATGTAGCTGATAGCGAAGTGGTTGTTTATGGCAACCGCAAGAGCTTTGCATTTGCAAGCATCGAACCTGTATATGCTAAGGAGATTCAAGAAGTTATCGACTACATGAACAGCCACTCTGTTCAAGAAACCATTGAGAAGTTTGGTAACGACCGTTACTTCGAGGCTATGAACACGCCGGCTACTCAGATGAAGCTCACTTTGAAGGAAACTATCACCGAACCGGGTGAATATACCCTCCACATCCCTGCAGACTACTTCTGCGCAGGCGAACAGTTTGATTCTGAAAACACCAAGGAATTCAATGCAAGCTTCACTATCGAAGAGGTGGTTGCACCTATCGAATGCGAACTTGTTACCGATCCTAAGAATGGTTCTACCGTTACTTCGCTCCAGCACATTGTGCTCACCTTCAAGGGTGTGAACGAAGTTGCGACGGGCAGTGGCATGATTTCTGTAAAGAAGGATGGCGAAGAAATTGATCGCATTGATGCTGAAATCGACTTTGATTTGGGTTTGAACCAGATGGTTATCAACCTCGCTAATGCTTTGACTGAACAAGGCATCTACACCTTCGATATTCCTGCTGGTTACTTCCTCAACGAGAATGGCGATGAGCTTCCTGCTTTCACGCTCACTTACGGCATTGGCATGAACACTGGTATCAACCACGTTACTACCCTCAACGCTGCCGCCAACAAGATTTACACGCTCAGCGGTCTCCGTGTTAACGGCAAACTTGTTCCGGGTGTATACATCATCAATGGTAAAAAGGTTATTGTGAAGTAATTTTTCCTTTTTAAAACGCCCTTTTAAGGGGGCAACCCCATAAACTTTTTAGGGTGCAACACCATAAGTAGGTGTTGCACCCTATTTTTTTGTCTTAAAAAATTCACAACTCTTCTTTTTTTGTCCAAAAACAAAAAAAAATTATTCTTTTAACATTTGTTACCCCCCTATTTGTTTTTTTATAAATAAGGTCGTACATTTGCGCACAGAATAAGAGATGTAAGCAAGAAAAAACGCATTTTAATTAACAACTTGACACACCTCCCACTTTTCTACCTACCTACAAAGAAGAAATTCTTTAACTTTTTAAATAACAAAACCAAACATGAAGAAAATTACTCTCATGATGTCTTTGCTCCTTTCTTTGGGATCAATGACTGCTTCTGCTCAGGTGCTTGATCGTTCTGGGTGGAGTGTGACCACATCTGGTGAATGCAAGGATGGCAACACAGGTCACGCAAATGCTATCATCGATGGCAATAACAACACGTATTGGCACTCAAATTGGGGTGGTCAAGAAGCTTCTGGTGACAATACCAGTACTGTTCCTCAGTTTTTCCAAGTGGACTTAGGTTCTGTACAAGAATTCAACAAGATTGGCTATATGCCACGTCCTAATTTGGACAATGGTATTGCTACGCACTTCAAAATGTATGTAAGCGACACTGCTTTCCCCTCTACAGCAAATGGCACCAAGGCTGCAGATATTGTAAATGCCTTGGATGCAACAAAATTGGCTATCGAGGGTGACTTCGACTACAGCGACGGTCAAGTAAGAATGAAGAAAGCCACAGCAGATAAAATGCTTAGCGGACAATATGTTTTGTTTGTTGTTACTGCATCAAGCGGTCAAACAACAAACAAATTCGCAAGTTGTGCTGAATTCTATCTTTCAAAAAATGCTGAAATATGTAAAGACATTACTTACCACTACATGGTAGATGGTGAGGAATATGCCAGCAAGACTTATTACGATGTTATTGACGAAAGCCAGATTACTATCCCCACTTTGCCTTTCATTACTAACGGAGATAAAACGGCTGTAGCTGATGGTTATAACATCGCTTGTACAGTAAAGACACTTCCTTTCATTGCCACACCTACTTTTGATGCCAATACTGCACATTGGTATGCAATGACTTTGCGTGGTAAATCAGGTAATTTCTTGCTTTCTGCAAAAGGTGGTGAAGCTGTAGGAACAACAACTGTTGACAAGACTAACCACCCTGACGTACTTGAAAATAAATATCAGTGGGCTTTTGTTGGTAACTTGAAAGATGGATATAAAATCTACAGCAAGAGCGAAAACAAATTCCTCGTACTTGATGGACAACTCAAGTTGGTTGATGGTAAAGGAAGTACCTTCAAACTCTATGAAACAAACAACAATGATGGCTTTGGTTTCTTTGTAACTGAAGGCAACTGCCTTAATCGTTACAATGAAAATCAAATTGCTACATGGGGTGGTTTTGACGATGGTTCAACATTCCGCATTCAAGAGCCTAAGAGCTATGTAACTGACTACGCAAAAAATTTCTTCTTTGCTGATAATGGTAATGCTGTTCCTGAAAATGCTATTTGGGGAGCTTCAATCGATGGAAATGCATATCGTGCTGCTTACAATGCAGCCATTGCTGAAGGTGCAACCGATGTAGAAATTACCGCTCTTGCTACTAAAAACAAAGAAATGGCTAATGCGGAATTTGTTAATCCCATCGAAGAAGGCAAATACTACCGCCTTTACAATGTTGTGGACGCAAGAAAGTGGCTTACTGTAAATGCAAACGACAACAGCGAAATGACTTGTGATGCAAATGCTGAAAAAGCTGTAGCTTCTGTTGTTAGCTTTGAGAAGATTGCAAGTGAAACTGGTCAATATCGCATGAAAGTAGAAGGTAAGACCATTGGTAAGTTCGTAAGAATATACAACTCTATTAAACTCGTTGGCGACGACTCAGAAGAAAAGGGTAGCTTTACGGTAAATGCTCTTGGTAACAAATTTACTTTCCAAGACAAAGCAAATGCCAACACTTATAGCTACTTGCACTGCAACGGAAATAGCGTAGTAGGTTGGGAAGCAAGTGCTCCTTCACAGTGGTACGTAGTTCCCGCAACCGATGTTGAAATCGCAATGACTGAAGCTAATGGTAAGCATTATGCTTCTGCATACCTTCCCTTCGATGTTAACGAAGTTAACGATGCTCAGGCTTACGTAGGTGAACTCAACGATGCCAAGAACGTTCTTAACATGACTGCTGTAAACAGTGTTCCCGCTAACAATGGTTTCGTACTCGTAGGTGATGCTGAAAAGGCTACACTCACTATTGGTACTGCTGAAACTCTCCCCATCGCTAACAACGCTTTGACTGGTTACAACACTAAGTTCACTCTTACCGATGACAACCGTGCTGACTACCTCGTATTCGGTACTAGCGAAGGTAACGTAGGTTTCTACAAGCCCGCAGCTAAACTTACTACTGTTGCAGCTAACAAGGCATTTATTGCAGCAAGCTCACTCACAACAGGTGCAGGTGCTATTGCCATGAACTTTGGTGGTAACACTACTGGCATTAACAATGCAGTTGTTGCAAGCGAAAACGCTCCTATCTTCGACCTCAGCGGTCGCCGTGTAGTGAAGGCTGTTAAGGGTGGTGTTTACATCCAGAACGGTAAGAAGTTCGTGAAGTAAACAAACCGCACATCAATTCTATCATTTTAATCAACAAGAAAATATCCTATCAAAATGAAGAAATCATATATCAAGCCCCAGGCTCAGACAGTTTGTCTCTTCACTGAGGACAAGATGTTGGCAGGCTCTACTCCCTCTTTCGATGTAAGCAGCGAAAAGGAGACTGACGTTATCATGTCTGAAGGCAAGGGTTGGAGCAGCGATAGCTGGACTGCAACCGACGAAGACTAATCACACCGTTTCCCTAATAAGGTGTTAAGACACTTGTGGGGAAGTAGGTAGCCCCACAGGCAATTACAGTAACGCTTCTCTACAAAGAGAGCTAAACCGTAATTTTTTTCATTTGTCAAGGCTGTTCGAAGTGATTCGAACAGCCTTTTTTATATACCTTGTATTTCGTGCTTTTCATCGTCATAAATGTCTGTTTGTGTGTGTTCGTCAAAAATGACCATCAATGAGCCATAAATGTTCATAAATTTTTATTTTAAAATTTCCACAAATAACTTCATGCGCCAGCCCAACCCCGAAAGGGGTTTATTTATGGACATTCAAAAAAATAATTCATGAACATTTATGGCTCATTGATGGTCATTTTTGACTAAAAAACAAATAGTTGTTCGCCTATTTTACAGCTCGTTCTTCAATTCATTATACAAATCTACGGGACCCCAATGCCAGTATTTTGTACTTTCTGTTGATAACTTCTTGTACAACTCAGAACGATAGATACGGCTAAGACACTCTTGCAGAGTGAAACCATAATCATCGTGTAGATATTCTACCAACCAAGAAATTTTACCTGGCAAAAGCAGATGGAGGTTTTTTTGGTTTATCTGAAACATATCATTTCTCTATTTTAAATGCTTCAATGAAATGTAGTGTCGCCAATGCTTTTTCTGTATGAAACAAGTACTGGTCAACCAATTTATAAGTTTTGAGTTCACGAATAAGGGTCTCGATACCGATAGCCCCACTTTCATATAGCCCAAATTGTAAATAGACTCTATCATTTGCGACAGGACCATATACTATATCGTAGTCATGGGTAAAGCCTTTTTGCGTTCGGTTAGCCATGACAAAGTCAGCCCATTCCTTAGACGGTTCGGAGAATATAAGGCATTTAAGTTCCTGCATTTTTATTTCGTCGAACTCATATACGTTGACATAACCACCATTGACAATCTTTTCACGCATACGCCTTCTCACCCAGTCCTTGGATTGTTGTTCTGAAGTCGTAGTGTAGAAACCTTTGCCATAGTCCAACTGTCGGTTAGGATTAAGTATCAAAGGTTTCTCCACCACTTCTAAACTTCCGTGATATATCTTCATGATTCCCTTTTTTTTCTAATTTCTATATACTCGTCAATCTCTTCTATTAGCCATTGACGTCCCTGGGTATGAAGAACATCGTAGCATTCGCTGAGATAGTCCACCAAGCCATACTTGGAAAATAAGTCAAGCACTTGTTCTCCAGTCATTCCTTTAGCCGCTCCGTATTCTTCTATGCAGAATGCAACGAAAAGGGCAATATCTTTATCTTTCTTACGCATTGCATTTCTCCTTTCTGTGGCTTAGCCACACATATTTGCCTATTTACCCTACAAAAATAATAATTTATTGCGACAAACTATTAGAAAGGTAAAAATTTAGCGTTCTACATGTTTTTGATAGTATTATCATCCATGCTTCATGCGCCAGTCCAACACCGAAAGGGGTAGTCGTAAATGTTTTTGTTTGCGCTTCGCGCTGGGTTTTAGTCAAAAATGACCATCAATGAGCCACAAATGTTCATAAATTTTTATTTTAAAATTTCCACAAATAACTTCATGCGCCAGCCCAACCCCAAAAGGGGTTTATTTATGGACATTCAAAAAAAACAATTCATGAACATTTATGGCTCATTGATGAACATTTTTGACGAAAAAAACAAACATTTATGGCTCATTGATGGACATTTATGACTAAAAAAACACAAACATTCAAGACGACAAAAAACAAACATTCAAGACAACGAGAAAAACACAAACATTCAAGACGACAAGAAAACCAAGAATTTTATACCAAGCCCACCTTTTCCCCGTCAAACTGCCCAATTTGACCGCTAAACATGCCATTTACATCACTCTTTTCCATATAATTGTTACAAAATTATTGCAACTTTGTTTTGTAAGAAGATAATAATCAACTACCTTTGTCACTTCAAAGGGGTAACGAGGATGTTCCCCTATTACGTCAAACATAAAACCATTCAATAAAAAAACATTACGGTATGGAGAGTACTGTAAACGAAATAGAAACTCTGGCTCGTACACTACCTGCCATCTCACTCGAAGAGATGTCGGGCATTCGACTTATGAACCGTACCGACCAAAAGTACGTGACAAACGTAGCTACACTGAAAGAATTGTTAGTTCTGGCACAAGGAAGCTACTTCTCACAAGAAATTGCAGGTAAGCGCGTAAGTCCCTATGCCACTACTTATTGGGACGATACGGTAAAACGCTCCATGTTCCGACAACACGAAACAGGACGCAAGCCCCGACAAAAGGTAAGAGTACGCACCTATCTGAACTCTAACACCACCTTCCTCGAAATTAAAAAGAAGGATAACCACGGCAAAACTGCTAAAAGTCGCATCGAAGTGCCTTCGCTACAAGCTGTTATCAACGAACATGCAGGGGCTGACTTCGTTATGCAAAAAACGGGTATGCTGCTCAATGACTTGGCACCTGCCGTAGGAAACCGCTTTAACCGCATCACCTTAGTCAACTACGACAAAACAGAACGTCTGACCATTGACTTTGGCATACACTTCTACAACTACCTTACAGAACAACGCGCTGCAATGGATAACATTGTGGTAATTGAACTGAAACGCGATGGTCGTTGTCCCTCTCCTATCCTCCCCCTGTTGCGACAACTTCGCATCAAACCTGCGGGCTTTAGCAAATATTGTGTAGGCGCCTCGGTTACAGACCCTGGCTTGCGCATCAATCGCTTTAAAAAACGTTTGGTTAAAATCAACAAGGTTGCCGAAAAGCGACCCTTAGAAAAATAAAAACATTACCCCTAAAAAGATAATAACCCCTTAATCTTACAAAAAAACGATGTTCGATTTCACCTCATTTCATCTTCTTCCCCTTATCAGTAGCCTTGTAATAAACACACTCGTTACATGGCTCGTAGTTCACTTCTTCTACTATCCCAAAGGTCGTCGTCGCGACTACTACTTCACTTTTATTCTGCTCAGCGTAAGCATCTTTATGCTTATTGCCTTGTTACTGCGTGGCAGTCATGATGTGGGCATTGGTGCTGCATTAGGACTTTTTGCCATCTTCGGCATCATTCGCTACCGCACAGAAAGTGTGCCTATTCGCGAGATGACTTACCTCTTCTTTTTGGTAGCTCTGAGTGTACTCAACGGCAAGTGTGGTGAAACGCTTTCTATACTCGAACAACTCACCATTAACGGCATATTCTTGATTTGCGTGTGGTTGTGCGAGAACTTACTCGCATCAAACAATGTGGGCTGCAAGTATGTGAAATACGATAACATCGACTTAATAAAACCCGAAAAGTACGATGAACTTAAGGCGGACCTTGAAGAACGCCTCGGTCTGAAAATTCTGCGTGTTGAAGTTGGCGCAGTGGACTTTCTTACTGATATGACCATGCTCCGTGTGTTCTACGACGACCCCGAAGCACGCATCAAAAGCGTTGACCGCATGACACGCTTGCCCAGATTTAACGAATAATTAACCAATCCTTTTTAGTTTATGAAAAAAAGACTGGCTACCTTTGCATTAGCTGCAACAGCGGTGTTTACCGCAGCACATGCCGATGACTATGGCGTATGGTTGGGAGCTACTGTGCAAAAAAACATCACCCAAAAACTTTCGGTGGATGCAGGATTAGGTTTGCGAGCTGAAAATAAGCTCAACGACTTAACACGCTATGACTTTGATGCAGGTTTGAGCTATAAGCTAACTCCTTGGCTTGGCATTGGCGGTGGATACTCTTTTATTCGCGACTATAACTTAGACGAGGCTACCCCTAAACTCGATGAGGTAACTGGCGCAAAGAAAGGCGTTAACGTTGAAGAGGCTTATTGGCGCAACAAACACCGTGCTACGTTTGACATTACCGGTTCGTGGGATGTAAATTTGGCAAATAAGTCGCGCTTTGAATTTTCTGTTCGCGAACGTTACCAATACACGCACTTTGTGCCTACACAAACCATAAAGAATAAATATCGTGGTTTAATTGCTGCCGACCAATTAGGGGGTTATACGGGCGACATCTTTACATACGATGGTGACTCTTACAGCCGAATGACTCCTGAAGTGGATGGCAAACGCAGCAAACATAAGCATTACTTGCGTTCGCGTTTCCAAGTGGCATACAACATTCGTCATTGCCATTGGACTCCTTACGCTTCGTATGAGTTTAGCAACGACTTTGCCAACAGTCTCCACCTCGACAAACAACGCCTTACGGCTGGTGTGGAGTGGAAAATCACGAAGCAACATAAATTGGACTTTGCCTATGTCTATAATAATGGTGCCGACGATGACTCCGATGTCAATAACCATGCTCTAAGTATAGGATACAAGTTTAAGTTTTAAGTATTACATTCTTAAGTAATAAGTAATAAGTGTACGCCCTGAAAGGGCAACAGCGCCCAGCCCAGGGCAAGCGAAGCGACACCCTGGGTTACGGATTGCCATAGAATTGACGCCCTGTAAGGGCAAAAGCATTCAATGTTGGAAAGAGGTATAAAGCTTCTGCCCTTACAGGGCGTCACTAACGAACGTGCTTTGACCCCAGGGTGTCGCTTCGCTTGCCCTGGGCTGGGCGCTGTTGCCCTTTCAGGGCGTCTTCTTGACTAAATCCAAAACTTGAGTAAACGGAAAATCACACTAAACTTTTTTGCATTATGAAACACATTCTCACCCTTTTGTTTTGCGCTTCAGCCCTTACGGTTTCGGCACAAAACTATAATTTCCTCACTTTCCAAAAAAGTAGTGGAAGCGAAAAGTCTTTGAAGGCTGACCATGTAAAGATTACCTTCGAAGAGGGCAATTTGGTGGCTACAAATGGTAGCGAAACATTTAGCGCACCGCTGAGCCAGATGGGCAAAATGTTCTTCTCGGATACAGCGACAAGCATTGAAACTGTAGAGACAAATGCCGAAGCATTGACTGCCTCTATCGTTAACGGACAGCTTCGCACCAATGCACCTGTGGGTAGCTGCATCTCCGTATATAGCTTGGATGGTCGTTTGCTCAATGCCCAGGCTCCTATTAGTAGAGGCACTTATCTGGTGCGCATTAACAATACTACGCTTAAAGTAGTGGCACAATGAAAAAGTTTTTTACCCTTATCGCACTTTTGGCTGCTACTGCTGGCACCACACTCTCGGCACAATGTGTCAAGGTTTATCCTAAAGACTCAAGAGTGGCAATTACTTATCCGCTTACTTCGTTGGGCGACATCACCTTTCAAGGCGGCTCGTCCGTCAACTTAGGTAATGCTACTTTCACGACTTCTACCATCGACTCCATCGTGGTAGACCGCACGGCTCAGGCTTTAAGTCACACGGTGCAGGTGGCATTCAATGATCAAAAAGGTGCTTTCCTTACCATATCGGGCGACGTAAATGCTAACCTTACCAACATTCAAGTAAAGGGCAACCACGTTTCTATTGCTCAGAACCCTGCTATGACAGACGAGGTGAGCTACATTCTCTCAGGTTCTACCACCAATGGTTCGTTCTACACCTCTGGCAAGTACAAGGCTGCATTGACACTCAATGGGGTAAGCATCACCAATCCAGACAGTGCTGCTATTTACGTTGACAATGGTAAACGCATTGATGTAATTATGCCCGAAGGTACAGTGAACACCTTGGTTGATGGAGCTACAGGAACGCAGAAGGCTTGCTTCTTTATTAACGGCCATGCCGAATTTAAAGGGGCAGGTGTGTTGAACCTTACAGGTAATGCCCGCCATGCGTATGCTTCAGACGAATATACCTTGTTCAAAGCCTCAACAGGTACCATCAACGTATTGGCATCTGCCAACGATGGTTTGCACATTGAACAATACTTCCAGATGGATGGAGGTACGGTGAATATTCCCAATGTCAAGGGCGACTGCATTGATGTGAGTTGCACCAAAGATGTTACCGACGAATACAATGGACAGGTGTTTATCAATGCAGGTACGCTGAAATATGCTGTTACTGGCGAGGACGTTAAGGGTTTAAAGAGCGAAGCCGACATGACCATTAGGGGAGGCAACATCGAGGCTACCGTTTCGGGCAATGGTGGCAAAGGTATCAGTGTGGGTGGCAATTTGGTTATCGACCAAGCTGCAGGTGCTACCACAAACATCAAGATGGATGTTTCGGGTACGACCTACAAAGATCCCAACGATGCCACAAACACCTCAAAATGCCGTGGCATTAAGGTGAAGGGCAACTACACCTTGAAGGGCGGTACCATTTACATGAATGTGACAGGCAAGAAGGCAAAAGGCATTTCATGCGATGGTCAATACATTTACACAGGTGGCACGACCAATGTCCTTCCTGAATAAAAGCACACAACTATCGAGTAAGGGTGGTTCTAAAGTTTAACCTTTAGAACCACCCTTTGTTTTTGGCATGAATACACAGTTCTTAGGGGCAAAAGTTGTAAAACACCACAAAAGTCAGTTGTGAAATGCCACAAAAGTTAGTTGTGAAATGCCACAAAAGTTAGTTGTGAAATACATATATAACTGAAAATCAACAACTTTGCATAATCCATCAAAACACATATATTATATGGGGTATTCACATAGAATTGCAGACATTCAAATAGCTGTATGAACAGCACACCTATAGCATGCGAAGTGCATCGGGGAGAGATCCAATAACCCACCATTCAATATCTATTGCCATGATATGTTGTTTCGTCTATAAGGGTTATTGAATCGTATGTATAAAGAATGTAGTATTACTTAGTCGTCCAGCCTAGGCTGGACGACCATTTATATCAATATACTTTGCATTTTAATATATATTACTTTGTCGTCCAGCCTAGGCTGGACGACAGAAGCAAATAATATACTGAAGTCGTTTAACCATTCTAACGGAGATTTGATATAGATTTTTATCTCTTCTAAATTCAGTCTTCACCTTTCTCTTTTCTTTTTGTGCCCAACCCCGAATGGGTAGGGTGTTCAAAATCCGTAAAAATGTTCTGCATAAGATTTGATAGTTTTATTAACGCGAGTTCGAGATAATATTCTAAAAAGTAAAGAGCAGAAAAACATCCA
>ERZ1023617.398-NODE-398-length-17380-cov-15.591169_pt1 | contig 17380 bp, 16 predicted proteins | sample MGYA00380328_ERZ1023617 | MGnify/ENA primary metagenome ERZ1023617 (study PRJEB33179, sample SAMN07448977) | human gut metagenome | biome: Human-gut; feature: Human associated habitat; material: Faeces | host: Homo sapiens | place: India: Bhopal | collected...
CAGCCGTTTTCATAGACGTTGTATTATAGATGTTGTAATTTGCTCTATATGAATCAAACATATAAAAACAACATGCGTGTCCTATGAAAACGGCTATACGCCTAGGCCCAATAGCACACCTACGGCGTGCGTAGTTTGGTTTTATTACATACGGAAACCAGGCATGAGAGTTCGGGGATACCCCCCTCACTCTCATACCTGGCTACCTTATATCACCCCTAACGGGGTGAGGCTGGCGCATGAAATTTCTTAATAAAACTATCAAATATCATGCAGAACATTTTTGCGGATTTTGAACACCCTACAGCAGTCTTTCATCAGTCACGTAGCTCCTCGATATGCTCCTTCTTCAAGACAACTGCAGGAACAAAGCAATACTTCTGTTCTCACTTAGTTTGTATTACTTATTACTTTTGTTCTGTAATACTTAAAACTTTACCAAATATCTTCACCTTCAGGTGAGTCGTAAATGCTGTTAGGACAAAGTTCGAAGTAATCGAGGAAGAACTGCGTATTGATGTTGTCAATCGCATTCTTAAAGCGAATGTAATACGTCTTGTTCTGATCGAAGTACTGACGAGTAATGATGTAACGGAGACTCTGTCCGTAGCCACCACCAGACATATTGTTACGAATAGTGGTCTTACCCTTCGTTTGGTTTACGCAATAATACTGCGGACCTTTGAGGTAACCCTGATTACGAAGAATACGGTCGTACTCACGACAGATGGTTTCATCATAATTGTTTGTTTCATCCTTCACCCAAATACCCTTAGGCCAATCGTAATAAGCATCTTCACGCTGGTCGATAGGAAGTGCCGTAGGCGTTGAAGGCATGGGATTATCATCGAGGTACACCTGTACCATAGAACGATAACGGTTGTTTGATGTACCCATACGCAATTCGTACATACCACTCTTTGGTACGGGGGGCAACTTCATAACAAAGTTGTAAGGACCTGTAACAAGGAATTCATCGCCTTGTGCATCTTGCCATTTTTCACCACCAGATTGCTTTGAAGTGAGGTAGAAGATACGCGTACCATCACCCTCATTGCTGATTGTGCTGAAGTAACCACGGGGGAAATACATCTGGCTACCAGCATCGCGAAGGTCGTTTGACATAGCCTCGGGCAACATCGTAATGGCTTCGAGGCGGATACGCTCTGAACCCAATGCCGTGCGAGTTTCATCGGTATTGATCATAATGTGATTGATGGGATAGTAGTAGCCATTCAAAGCATTGTTCGTGCATTTTGTTCCATCCGCCTTCTCTACATCATTTTGTTCGCTAATAAGAAGGTTCAAACCATTAGCTACACTATTTTCGCGGAAACCCAATTCTCTATAGTCGCCACTAAAGCTGTTATCATACTCACTAATGCGGTTTACATAGAATTTGTGGTCTGAGGCAACCTGCGTAATCTTAATCAGTCCACGGTTTTGACCCATTGTGGTGTAATAGTCCCACACGTTGACTGAAAGATTGCTAGTCTGTGGGTTCTTATAGTCCTTACCTAAATCGTAGCCATACTCGTTGTAGTGGCAAACTAATTCTGTAACGGGTGAACCACCATAGATGAAGTGGTAAGCCAAGAATTGGTTGACGGCATTGTTAGGACTCGAAATGCTATCAGCATCTTGATAATTTTGCAAAGCTGCAGCACATTTTTCCTGCATCTTAGCCTTGATTTCATCGAAGTTGGTTATTTCGCTATTGTTGTCACCTCCCATTACAGGCATGGGGATACCCCATTCGTTGTGAAGCACACTGTCGGTTTCGACAAAGGCTGTGTAACGAATACGACGCTTGCTCATGTAGGGAAAGTTGCCATTTAAAGCCTCAAAGTGCTCTTTAGTACCCAAACGGGCTGCATTATCACGCACATACTGATCTTCTAATACAGTTTTTGTGCTAAGAGAATCTGCCCAACCTGAAGCCTTGATAAGGGCACCCATAATGCGCATGTTAGGGGCATCGGCAATGATCTCAGCTACACTCTGTGAAGAAGGATAGATTACATGGTCCACCGTATGAATCATACCATTGCTGGCTTCAATATTCGATGTAAGAATCTTAGCATTCATATTGATGTAATATTCACCATCCTTCTGTTCGCTTGTGAGTCGACGGTCATCGAGAGTAGAGTTTCCAAAGGGAGTACCATCGGCAGCAAAGTCAGCCAATTCATAGGCTGTTGACGAACCATTATCGATGACGCAGTTGTAGGCAATCATCTTCTTCTCACTGGGAGACAACTCGCTAATAGAGCTCTTGCCACGCTCTTGTAAGAATAATCTAATAGCTGCATTGGTCGGAGCAAACATGGTGTAGTTGCCACGAGCCGAAAGCACACTGCTTAATTGTGAAGCCTGTTCAGTATAACCAAACTGCACCTCCTTCATGATTTCTACAATATCAGAATAGGTAGTGTCAGCCTCAAGCAGTTCCATAATCTGCTTTTTGTCACTGATTTTAAAGGCACTATCGTCTATGTTCTCCTTACAGCTGGTGAGAACAGTTGATGAGAAGCCTGTACACAGCAAAAGAGCTGCTACACACAGTTTCCCAACGGGGATACGAAATGCTTTCATATTGTATGATGTTTTTTATTATTGGCGTTTATCTTTTTCAAAGGGTTAAGGTATCCCTTGCTGATAAATAAATATTCCGTGCAAAGTTACTTATTTTTTCATACAAACATTACAATTTTGCATTTTTCTCGCAAAAGATGCTCAAAAAAAACTCGGTTAACCACTGAATATAGTGATTAACCGAGTTTTGTGTAAATATATAGGAGGCTTTGGGAGAATATTAGGGATGTTTTAATCTGAGTTCGAACGATTTAGCTTAGCAGATTTTCTAATATTAGATTTCCCCACCCTATTACTGCAAGCCTTCAAGCAAACGCTTCAACACGACGGTTGCTGAAATCTCACGATTGGCAGCTTCAGGAATAACAAGAGAGCGCGGTGATTCTATTACGCTATCAGAAACAATCATGTTGCGACGCACAGGTAAACAGTGCATGAAGTGCGCATCGTTAGTTACTGCCATGTGAGCATCGTCGATAGTCCACGATAGGTCTTTGGAGAGTATTTTACCATAATCGTCCCTATTGGTTACACCTGGACAACTCCAGTTTTTAGCATATACAAAATCTGCACCTTCGAGTGCCTTCATTTGGTCATATTCTACCGAAGCATCTCCCACAAAAAGTGGGTCCAACTCATAGCCATGCGGATGAGTTACAACAAAGTCAACATCGGCAGCACGCATCCATTCGGCAAAACTGTTGGGCACAGCTTGTGGTAAAGCACGCGGATGCGGTGCCCAAGTTAAAACAACCTTGGGACGCTTGCTTTGCTGACGATGCTCCTCAATAGTAATAAGATCGGCAAAAGCTTGCAAGGGGTGAGCTGTGGCACTTTCCATTGAAAATACTGGACGTCCACTGTATTGCATGAATTGCGAAAGTACATTTTCAGCATAGTCGGCATCACGATTAGTGAGTCCTGCAAATGTGCGAACTCCAATCACATCACAAAATTGTGCCATAACGGGAATAGCTTCGAGCAAGTGTTCGCTCTTATCACCATCCATCACCACACCGCGTTCAGTCTCAAGTTTCCAAGCACCTTGATTTACATCAAGTACCATTACATCGAGTCCCAAATTGCGAGCTGCCTTCTGAGTTGACAAACGGGTACGCAAGGAGTTATTAAAGAAAATGAGCAAAGCTGTTTTGTGATGTCCTAAATGCTCATATTTAAAACGATTATTTTTTATTTCTGCCGCCTCAGCAAGTGCCTTATCAAGCGGTCCTAAGTCGTTGACATGGAGAAAAGTTTTCATACGCACTAATATTTTTTGTGTGGCAAATGTAGTACTATTTATTGTATATAAGTATGCATATTCACTTTTTGTTTGGCTAAGGCACAAAAAAGTAGTACTTTTGTAAAGATTTCTACAGAATCGCAGCTATTTATGCCGCGATAAGATTTTCGATAACCCAACAAACAACTCTTAATATGAAGAAGACTCTTCTCTTTGTTGCACTTTCTACTATGATTGCCGCAACCAGTTGCGCTAAAAAGAGCGCCATTCAAAACGATAAGGACACAACTACCGAAACCATGGCAAAAGCAAATCCTGCCTCTGTGGTTAAGACCATTCCGACCTCAGTTGCGGGTAAGGATGTGGTGAAGGAAATTGCCAAAAACTACGCTGGCAAGGTTGTATTGATTGACTTTTGGGCTACTTGGTGCGGACCTTGCCGCATGGCTATGAAGCAAATTGACGAAATTAAGCCTGAATTGGCTAAGAAGGGCTGCGTGTTTGTGTATATTACAGGAGAGACTTCGCCCTTCGACACTTGGAAGAAGATGATTGATGGCATTGATGGTGACCATTATCGTCTGACTGATAAACAGTGGGAAGAAATGTGCGTGACATTGGGCGTTCCTGGCATTCCCGCTTACTTGATGCTTAATAAAAAGGGTGAAACAGCTTACGACAACTTGAACGAAGGTGGTTACCCTGGTAGCGATATTTTGAAGAAGCATATTGAGGAAGCACTGAAATAAGTTTGATAACTCATTCTAAAAAGATGAAGAAAATGTTTGTAGCTGTTTTGTCGCTTTCGCTTGCACTAACAACCTCATGCATCAACAACACAAAAAGCCATGAGGATACGCGTGAACAGGCTGATGCTGTATGCTTCGAAAAAGAGGCTACTGACAACAAAACAGGCAACGAGCAGACTGACGTTGACAAAAGAAGCACACAGTCTGCAACACTTAGCGGACTTGAAATTCCACAATACGAAAGTAGTCGGGGTGGACAAATTATTCGCCACTTGGGATATACTGTTAGCTACGATGCCGACTTTAAAACGCCCCAATGGGTAGGTTGGGAACTTACTGCCGAAAAAGCGCAAGGCACAACGCCACGCTACAACAAATTTCAACCTGACCCTGAAGTTATGGGTGCCAAAGCTTATACTAAGGACTATAGCAACTCAGGTTATGACCGTGGACACATGGCTCCTGCTGGAGACATGAAGTGGAGCGAACAAGCTATGCGCGAATCGTTCTATATGACAAATGTTTGTCCACAGAACCGCAACTTAAACCGCGGAGATTGGAAGGATTTAGAAGAATTAGAAAGGAACTGGGCAATTGAATATGGTTGTGTAAGCATTACGGCAGGTCCTATTTATACCTCTAAAAAACCAGCTCGCATTGGTGCGAATAAAGTGGCTGTGCCTGATGGCTTTTTCAAAGTGTTGCTTATAGACTATCCCAAAAATCCAAAGGCTTACGGCTTTATATTCAAAAACGAAGCAGGAAGTCGACCTCTCACCTATTACCAACTCACTGTGGATGAGGTGGAAAAACAAACAGGCATGGACTTTTTTCACCAACTGCCCCACGATATTCAACAAAAAATTGAAGCAGAAAAACCCGCATTATGAAAAAAATAGCCTTTGTACTGCTTTGCTTTATGGCAAACTTATGTGCCATGGCACAAAACGAAACGAACGAAACCATTAAGCCCGTATATAAAAAGGTGGAAAAATCTTTTAAGTTTCGCGTAAGCTTTACCGACAAAAAAGATTGTGGCTTTAGCGTGAAAAAGCCTGAAGCTTTTCTTTCGCCCAAAGCCATTGAGCGCCGCAAACGCTATGGACTGAAGGTGGACGAACACGACTTACCCCTAACACCTGCCTATGTAAAGGCGTTAACTGCTATGGGATTGCGTGTACACAACCAAAGCAAATGGAACAACACCATTGTGGTGCAAACTACAGACAGCATGGTGATGCAACGTGTACGTAAATTGGCTTTCGTTAAAAACGCACGTTGTGTATGGGAGAGTCCTGATAGTGTAATGACGCTAACGGGAGTTCCCAAACGTGAATCATTGGTAACGAACAAGCGTGATACAACCCTTGCCGACTATTATGGCTATGGTGCTAAACAAGTGCGCATGTTAGGTGTTGACCACTTACATAAGGCTGGGTTCACCGGAAAAGGGGTGACTATAGCCGTGATTGATGGTGGTTTCTTTAATGCTGACTTAATTCGTGGTTTCGACCACACACACATTTTGGGTACACGCAACTTTGTTCGTCCCAATAAAAGTGTGTATGAAGAACTTGACCACGGCATGATGGTGTTGGCTTGCATAGCAGCCAACGAGCCTAACTACCTTGTAGGTACCGCGCCCGAAGCTTCGTTCTATCTGTTACAGAGCGAAGACGGCGAAACAGAACAACTCATTGAAGAGGATAATTGGTGTGCTGCTGTGGAATATGCCGACAGCTTGGGTTGTGACGTAATTACAAGTTCATTGGGCTACCAACAGTTCGACCACGAATATATGAACCATCATTATTGGGAAATGGACGGACACACGGCTCTTAACAGTTGCAGTGCTTCGTTGGCAGCCAGCCGCGGAATCTTATTGCTGAATAGTGCAGGCAATAGTGGAGACGACACTTGGAAAAAAATTGGTTTCCCTGCCGATGCTTGCGACATGCTAACAGTTGGTGCCGTGACAAAAGACAAGTTGAATGCTCGCTTCTCGTCGTTAGGTAACACTGCTGATGATCGCATAAAGCCTGACGTAATGGCTGTGGGCGTAAACTCGGATGTGTATGATGTCGATGGAACGATTGTGGAGGTTAATGGCACTTCGTTCTCGTGTCCTACGATGTGTGGCGCTGTGGCTTGCTTGGTACAAGCATTTCCCCATAAGCGTCCTTCCGAAATTATCAAGGCTTTGCAACAAAGTGCGGATAATGCTGCACACCCCGACAATGTTTTTGGATATGGCATTCCCAATATGGAGAGAGCTGCACAAATCTTAAAAACAAGCCCTAAACAAAAGTAGCTACGCTGCTATTCCCGATTCTTTTTTAAAGTAGCAACGCTGCTATTCCCAATTTTAAAAAATTTCCCTAAACGCAATGATTGACCCTTTTGCTCCGACCTACCCTCCCCTACCTGATGACACTGCGGAAACGAGAGTTCAGCATGCATTGTCGTTGTTTGAACTCAACAGCATGGTACGCGCAATGCTGCAACACACCATGGGCGACTGTTATTGGGTGGCAGCTGAAGTTAGCGAAATACGCACAGCCTCGAATGGACATTGCTACTTAGAGTTTGTGCAAAAGGATGCGAATAGTGGCTCACTTGTGGCAAAAGCGCGTGCCAATATTTGGCGCTCGGATTATGTGCGCATTAGTTCGAGCTTTGAACGAGCTACGGGGCAGCGACTTACATCGGGCATAAAGGTGATGGCTTTTGTCAGCGTTAAATTCCATGAGTTGTATGGTTTCTCGCTCAACGTGTTAGACATTGACCCCACATACACATTGGGGGATTTGGCACAACGCCGACAACAAATTATAAAGCAACTCGAAGAAGATGGGGTGCTTGAGCTAAACAAAGAGTTGCCCTTGCCCCGCGTTATTCGCAATGTGGCAGTTATTTCGAGTCCAACGGCTGCAGGCTACGGAGACTTTTGCAACCAAATGGAACAAAGCGGCTTTCAGTTTCACATTCAACTTTTTGCAGCTACCATGCAAGGTGACCATGTGGAACAAAGTGTTATTGCTGCACTCGATGACATTGCCCATCATGCTGAACAATGGGACGTTGTGGTCATTATTCGTGGCGGAGGAGCTACGACTGACCTAAATGGCTTCGACTCTTACTTGTTAGCTGCCAATGTAGCACAATTTCCGCTGCCAGTATTAACGGGTATTGGTCACGAACGCGATGATACGATTGTTGACTTGGTAGCTCACACTCGTTTAAAAACGCCTACAGCAGTGGCTGCATTCTTAATTGATACGCGTGGCAACGAAACGCTTATGCTGCAAGCCTTGCAAGAACGATTGATTAAAGCGGTAGAAGCCCGCCTGCAATTAGAGTCATCAAGGTTGGATGTACTTACGCAACGCCGCACTTACAGCATTAGCAGACAAGTGGACATGCAACGCCAACACTTTAACGCTCTCTCGCACCGCTTTGAAATGGCTTCTTCGCGTTATGTTAGCAAACAACGCGAAAAGGTGTTGCGCTTAGCCTCGCGCATGGATGTGTTGACACAAATGCACATTCAACGCCAACAAGCCCAACTGCAACATTACCCACAACGCTTGCAACAAGCTGTGGAACGATGGTTTATGCAAGCACATCACCGCCACGAAATATTGGAACGTAGCTTGCACTTAGCAGGTCCTGACCGCATATTAGCAATGGGCTTTAGCATTACCACTGCAAATGGAAAGGCTGTGCGCAATGCCAACGAACTCAAAGCTGGCGATGAGTTGGTTACACGCTTCAGCAAAGGAAGCGTTCACAGCATTGTTAAATAAAAGACACCTATATATATGGCTAAGAAATCACTCACCTATGAGCAAGCCATGCAGCGTCTTGAAGAGATTGTGCAGGGTTTTGAGCAAAACACGCTCGAGCTCGACCAACTCACTGCGCAGCTTGCCGAGGCACAAGAATTGATAAAATTATGCAACAATAAGTTGCAACAGGTTGAAACCGACGTAAAGAAATTACTCAACGATGAGCAAGAATAAACTCTCTAAGTTTGCCGACATGGAACGCTATCCACACGTGTTTCAGGCACCTGGTGTGGCAACAGACACTACACCCTTTGCCCTTAAAGGCCGTTGGCATGAAGACTTTTTCCACAACAACAATCCAATTGTTCTTGAATTGGGCTGTGGACGTGGCGAATACACCGTAGGCTTGGGCAAACTTTTTCCCAACAAAAACTTTATTGGCGTGGACATTAAAGGCGCACGCATGTGGACTGGAGCTACAGAGTCGCTCAATGAGGGAATGACAAACGTGGCTTTTTTGCGTACCCACATTGAGTTTATTGAACGTTTCTTCGCTCCTGGCGAGGTGGCTGAAATTTGGCTTACCTTCTCAGACCCACAAATGAAGAAAGTGACGAAACGACTCACCTCTACCTATTTTATGCAGCGCTACCGTCAATTCTTGCAAGACAATGGTATTGTACACCTTAAAACGGATAGCAACTTCCTCTTTACCTATACAAACTACATGGTAAACGAGAATAAACTGCCTGTGGAATTTCGCACGGACGATCTTTACCACACACTCGCTGCTGAGGAAGACAAGGAGGTAAAACAGATATTGGGCATTCAAACTTACTATGAGCAACAATGGATTGCTCGCGGTCTGACCATTAAATACCTCAAATTTAATCTTCCACAAGAAGGCGAACTCCACGAGCCTGATGTGGAGATTGAACTCGATGACTACCGCAGCTACAACCGCAGCAAACGCTCGGGACTCACAACAAGCAAATAATCTTTCAATTTTCAAGATACAATAAAATGCAATTATATCCCAAACTCATAACCGATGCCTTGGAACAAGTGCGTTATCCTGGCAACGGCAAAAATCTTATTGAAGCTGGCATGGTGGAGGACGACCTCCGCATTGACGGTATGCACGTGTCGTTCTCACTGATTTTTGAAAAGTCTACAGACCCCTTTATGAAGTCGGTAGTAAAATCAGCAGAAGCAGCCATCCACACTTATGTAGATAAAGGTGTGGAGGTTGAAATTAAAACCAAAACCATTCAGGCTGCACGCCCTGAACCTGGCAAAATGCTGCCACAAGTAAAAAATGTAATTGCCGTAAGCTCTGGCAAAGGCGGTGTAGGAAAAAGTACCGTAGCAGCAAACTTAGCAGTTTCTTTGGCTAAGTTAGGCTATAAAGTAGGATTGCTCGATGCTGACATCTTTGGTCCCTCAGTACCTAAAATGTTCCACATGGAGGCTGAGAACATCTTTGCTGAAATGAAAGATGGTCGCCAAGTGCTTATTCCTGCCTTGAAATATGGCGTAAAAATTCTGAGTATTGGTTTCTTTGTAAACCCAAACACAGCTACACTTTGGCGCGGAGGAATGGCTTCGAATGCTTTAAAACAACTCATTGCCGACACAGATTGGGGCGAACTCGACTACTTTGTGCTCGACACCCCTCCTGGAACAAGCGACATTCACCTCACACTTTTACAAAACCTTGCCATTACAGGAGCTGTTATTGTATCAACGCCCCAAGCTGTGGCTTTAGCTGATGCTAAAAAGGGTATCGACATGTACCGAAACGATAAGGTGAATGTACCCATCTTAGGTTTGGTTGAGAATATGGCTTGGTTTACGCCTGCCGAATTGCCCGAAAACAAATACTACCTCTTTGGTCGCGAAGGCGTGAAACGCTTGGCTGAGGAGATGAAGGTTCCCTTGCTCGGACAAATACCTATTGTGCAGAGCATTTGTGAGAGTGGTGATGAGGGTGAACCTGCTGCTGTTAAAGACGACACTATGACCTCGCTTGCCTTCCGCGCTTTAGCCGAAGCCGTGGTGCGCGAAACTGAGAAGCGCAATGCTGAACTCCCTGCCACTCAGATTGTGGAAATGAAGAAATAAATTGCTGAAATAATCATGGTTAAGATTGGAGACAAAGTTCGCTTTCTAAATGATGTAGGAGGCGGAACCATCACAGGCTTCCAAGGCAAAGACATTGTGCTGGTGGCTGACGAAGATGGATTTGAAATTCCCACACTTATCACAGAAGTGGTAGCTGTGGAAACCAACGACTATAATATTGCCAAAGTAGTAGCTGGGCAGAAAAAAGCAAAAGGTGATGCCAACAAACCAGTTCCCACCTCGGTTAAAAATGCCTTGGCTGTAAGCGATGAGGATGAAGAGGAAGAAGAAACCGACATCGCCGACCAAGAACTCACTTATAAACCCATGGCACAAGAACGCCGTGGTGCCAACGAACTCAACTTTTGCTTGGCATTTGTGCCTAAAAACTTGAAGGAAATTTCGGGAACAAGCTTCGACGTATATTTGGTGAACGACTGCAACTACTACATTCACTACACCTTGCTCAACTACGATGGCAAAGCTTGTCAAGTGCGCCACGAGGGTGAAATAGCCCCTAACACAAAGGTTTTTCTTGAAGAGTTGCAACACAACCGTCTTGAAGAATGGGAACGCATTACCCTACAGACTCTTGCCTTTAAGCGCGACAAGGCTTTCTTCCCCAAACCCGCTTACAGTATAAATCTGCGTATTGATGGTACTAAGTTTTTCAAGTTACACGCCTTCCAACCTTCGGTATTCTTCAACACGCCTGCGCTCACTTACGACATTATAAAAGACGACCGCGCTGTGCGCCCCATGTTTGTTGACGCTGACGAACTACGCGAAGCTATGCAAACTCCCGAGGAGCAGTTGCCTACCGAAGTACAGCCACACATTTCGGGTGCCGAAAAACGTGCTGCACGCAAGCAAGACCGTGATGCGATTGTGGAAGTTGACTTACACGCACACGAATTGCTCGACACAATGGTTGGTCTTGAACCACGCGACATTTTAGAATATCAATTAAAGGTTTTTCGCGATACCATGCATGCACACCTCAAACACCGAGGTTGTCGCATCGTATTTATTCACGGTAAAGGCGAAGGGGTTTTACGCAACGCATTGCTTAAAGAATTACGCACGCATTATAAACAGTGTCGCGTGCAAGACGCCTCATTCCGCGAATATGGCTATGGAGCAACAATGGTAACAATCTAAAGGATTTCACTCCTTATTATATATATAAAAAGAAACCTGGTGCATAAGCTTGAAAAAATCTTGCTTATACACCAGGTTTCTTTTATTGGGTGAAAATTTATCCAAACAACTCGCGCAAGGCATCCTCCACCCTACTCACAGGCACCACTTCAATGCCCTTTGTGGCAGCTTTCTCCAATGATTTAGCATTGCCCTCGGGGATGAGAATACGCTTAAAACCAAGTTTAGCAGCTTCAGACACACGTTGTCCAATACGCGTTACAGAACGTATTTCGCCACTTAAGCCAACCTCACCAGCCATACACACACCTTGTTCTATAGGCGTATCGACATTGCTTGAGAGTACTGAGGCGATAACCGAAAGGTCGATAGCAGGATCGGTAACACGCAAACCACCCGCAATGTTCAAAAACACATCTTTAGCTCCAAGTTTAAAGCCCACGCGTTTTTCAAGAACTGCAAGCAACATGTTTAGTCTACGCAAATCGAACCCCGTGGCAGAACGCTGTGGTGTTCCATAAACAGCCGATGACACTAAAGCTTGTGTTTCGATAAGGAAAGGTCGCACACCTTCGATGGTTGCTGCCACCGCTGTTCCACTGAGCTCGCCCCCCGTTTGCGTTAATAACATCTCAGAAGGATTATCCACCATGCGCAAGCCATCGCTTCGCATTTCATAAATACCCAATTCAGAGGTTGAACCAAAACGATTTTTGATGCTACGCAAAATGCGATACATGTAATGTAAATCACCTTCAAACTGCAAAACCGTATCAACAATGTGCTCCAATACCTTAGGTCCTGCAATAACTCCATCCTTTGTAATGTGTCCCACCAAAATCACAGGTACGCCACTCTCCTTAGCAAACTTCAAAAGCGAAGCTGCGCATTCACGAATCTGTGTTACCGAACCTGGCGAAGAGTCAATATTCTCAACCGAAATGGTTTGAATAGAGTCTACAATAAGCAAGTCGGGCTGTACATTGCGAATATGCGTAAAGATTTGTTCCAAACGAGTTTCGCACAACAGCATCACGTCGGCAGTGTGTTGTGGAATGCGGTCGGCACGCAACTTAATTTGTCGCTCACTCTCCTCACCACTCACATAAAGCACTTTCATGCCAGGCATACGCACCACAGTTTGCAACAAAAGGGTAGACTTGCCAATGCCTGGCTCACCACCAATAAGGGTAATAGACCCTGGCACGATACCACCCCCTAACACACGGTTAAGTTCACCATCGGCAGTAAGAATGCGCGGTTCTTCCTTAGCCTCAACTTGCGAAAGAGCTATAGGCTGAGGATTGCTACGATCTATTCCTGTAAGTGCCTGACGCGCACGACGCTCCGTGTTAACTGCACCAGGAGTTTCGGGGCGTATCACCATCTCTTTCATGGTGTTCCATGCTCCGCACGAGGGACATTTTCCCACCCACTTGGGCGAGTCCATGCCACATTCTGAACAAACGTATACTGTTTTTGATTTCGCCACTTGTTGTTTTTTTCTATTAAAAAATTAAAGTGCACACATATCCAGGGAGAAAATTACATTTCCTCAAGGGCACGCTTCATCGCAAGGAGTTGTTCCTTAACCTTGCGCAAGCGTTGCACAGCTTCAAGAGGTTGCGCCACACCACTTCTGTTTTGTTTCAACACATCGCGGGCAGCCGCCAGTTTAAGTCCACGAACCTTTACAAGGTCGTAAACGATGCGAATTTTCTCAATATCCTCTTTGGTGTAACGTCGCACACCACGTGAACCCTTTTTAGGCTTTATTTGGGTGGGAAACTCTTTCTCCCAATAACGCAAAAGGGTTTCACTAACGCCTAACTCTTGCGCCACTTCGCTGATGGTGTAAAACAGTTTATCGTCGTTTATAATACTACTACCTTCCATAGGTTTGTGCTTTTGTTATGGGTGGTTCTAATAATTCTGATAAGTTGATTTGTGCCCTATCGTGTGTGTATGGGGGTTAGTGAACGAAGGAGCATAGCGGGCTATGTGACTGAGCGAACTGACACCAAGACACATGCGAGAGGGTGCAAAGCAACTATCAGAATTTTAGAATTTTAAAATCAGAATTTTTAGAACCACCCTTATTATATTTTGCAAACTTACAAAAAATATGCTTACCTTCCTCTCTGTTTCACAACAAAAAAAGGAAACGCGGGTTGCATTGCGCATGCTCTCCCTTGTTTCCTTTGTAAACCTGTATGTGAAGATGCTTAAAACACCTTGTCGTAAACGGGTGGAGTGGTAACACCGTGCTTCACAAATGTTTCGGCAATGTATGCCTGCTGCTCGGCACTAATTGGCTTTTCGCCATTTTTAAGGTGATAGTAGAGACCTTTACCAAAGTGTGCTACCAAATCTTGCTTTATGGCTGAGGCAACCGAAGTGTTCACTTCGTCGTAGATGTTAGTCATGCCTTGTGCCAACCCTTCTTGGGTTTTGTTTGTGTTGTTGTTTTCCATTTCTGTGTCGTTGTATAGAAATTTGTGAGTGCGAAAGTACTAAAAACTTTTGAGTTTTCACACGCTTACGCCTTAGTTTTTAATTCGTTTGGTCTGTTTTGAACTTCTTTATGAGAAAACTCGGTGTTAAACGCAAATATATCCCAGCATCAAAATCGTTGGTCATGCTGCGATGGGTGTAACTTTGGTCGTTGGAATCCCACACCCCTTTTTGTTGATGAAGGTCAAAGCCTAAGCGTACCCCCCACGAAAATCCGCGTCCCAACTTTTGTGCATATTCAGCACGAAACAAAAACATGCGCGGATTGTCTAACGTAACCCCCTGTTTGCTTGTACTCATGCTACTAAACAGCGTACTACCCAAAATGGGGATGTATTGGTGAGAAGCCCAATATCCCACAGTCAGCCCTACACGCCACACTTGCGCACGCGCTTGCGCCAAAATGCCATATCCCTTGTCAAAAGGCAACACCGTGCCACACTGCTGACTAAAATATGTGCCTAACACATCTGCACCAAGCGACACAGGACATTGCGTGCGCAAGGGCAAATCAAAACCAACACCAGCTGCCGCATTCAACCATGTTTTAATGCTGCGATCTTGCGCTCCAGTATTTACCTCGCCACCTGTGTGCTGCATCAGTAATTGCAAAGGAATGTGCCATTGCAATTGTGCACTGCGACGCGAAGGTTTAAAACGTGTAGACAATCCAAAACAAAAACGTTCTTGTCGCTTATCGTCACGAAAGATAAAGTCTTGCCAATTTATCCACGCATCCAAATCCATCCAATATGGTTTACACAACAACTGCAAGCCCGTTTCAGGGTCGCCACTAATGTTCATTTCGTCGTTATAAAGCGGTTCTGCCAAGCCATGTGCAGACTTACCATAGAGCGTACCCAGCACAATGTTTACTTGCGGTGTAAGTTGCAAATTAGCACGCACAATGGGCACACAGTGAAAAGCCTTGGTGGTGTGTTGCGCCTCGGCAGACTCCAAGTTAGCGTAGTTGGCATTAGGATAATTGCTTGCTCCCCAATAGTGAAGCATAAAAACACCCGTTTCAAACTTCAAATTTGTCAATGGCTGATAACTAACACTGGGAGAAAGCCACACCCCAGGCAGCGTATAGCCCTTGATGAGATGCTTACTATTATACTCATTGTCGCGGAAAAAAGTCATTGCGTCAACCGTAACACGCAACTCGTTCTTTCCCTCTGCCTCTAACTTAGGTGTTTCAGGACTATACACTAAAGAGTCCAACTGCGCTTTAACACACGTCGGACTACAAAACATCAATATAAAAAGGATGGAAAGCGCAAAACGCTTCATTACTACATGTCGTTTTTTTGAGGGTTATCTAATCTTTTCATTGCAAACTTACACAAAAAAGTTCAATTTAGCACTGCAAGTACGAAAAAACTACCTTTCACAAGCCATAGGCTCAAAATTGTTGTGTACCTTTGCAAGCAGAAAATCTTATAATTTTTTATTTCACACTACAATCATGGCAAAGAAAGCACTTCTTATGATTTTGGATGGTTGGGGCATTGGTAAGCACAACCACGGCGATGTTATCTTTGAAACTCCCACACCGTTTATGGATCACCTCAACGCCACTTATCCTCACTCTGAGCTCTTGGCTTGCGGCGAAAACGTAGGTTTGCCCGACGGACAAATGGGTAACTCTGAAGTAGGTCACCTCAACATTGGTGCTGGTCGCATCGTTTACCAAGACTTGGTAAAAATTAACCGTGCATGTGCCGATGGTTCTATCCTGAAAAACCCCGAAATTGTTTCGGCTTACGAATATGCTAAGAAAAATGGTAAGGGACTTCACCTCATGGGCTTAACCTCAACGGGTGGTGTTCACTCTTCGTTAGCCCACCTCTTCAAGCTCATCGAAATTGCTAAAGAATATGGTGTAGCCAACAACACTTACGTTCACTGCTTTATGGATGGTCGTGACACCGACCCCAAAAGTGGTAAAGGCTTTATCAACGACTTGCAAGGCGTTTGCAACGAAAATGGTGCACACATTGCAAGCATCGTAGGTCGTTTCTACGCTATGGACCGCGACAAGCGTTGGAATCGTGTTAAAGTGGCTTACGACCTCCTCGTTGAAGGCAAGGGCCGTCAAGTAAACAATATGGTTGAAGGCGTACAAAGCTGCTACGACTCAGACTCAGAGGACCACAAGAACACCGATGAGTTTATGGAGCCACTCGTTAATGCAAACGTTGACGGACGCATTAAGGAAGGCGATGTAGTTATCTTCTTTAACTACCGCAACGACCGTGCTAAGGAACTCACCGTTGTGCTCACTCAGCAGGATATGCCCGAGGAAGGTATGCACACCATTCCTGGTTTGCAATACTACTGCATGACTCCGTATGATGCCTCATTCAAGGGTGTTCACATCCTCTTCCCCAAAGAGAACGTGCAAAACACACTCGGCGAATACATTTCAGCCCAAGGTTTGAAGCAGCTTCACACTGCCGAGACCGAGAAGTATGCACACGTCACCTTCTTCTTCAATGGTGGTCGCGAAACTCCCTACGAAGGCGAGGACCGCATCCTCGTGGCTTCACCCAAGGTAGCTACTTACGACTTGAAGCCCGAAATGTCTGCCTTCGAGGTTAAAGACAAATTGGTAGAAGCTATCAAGGAAAACAAGTACGACTTCATCGTTGTTAACTTTGCTAACGGCGACATGGTAGGTCACACAGGTGTTTACGAGGCTATTGAAAAAGCTGTGAAGGCTGTTGATGCTTGCGTTAAGGATGTAGTTACAGCTGCCAACGAGACTGGCTACGAAACCATCATCATTGCCGACCACGGTAACGCTGACAACGCTGAAAATGCTGACGGCACACCCAACACGGCTCACTCTTTGAACCCCGTTCCTTTTATCTACGTTACCGAAAACAAGCAAGCCAAGGTTAAGAACGGTGTCTTGGCTGACGTTGCTCCTTCAATTCTCCACATCATGGGATTAAAGCAACCTGCTGAAATGACTGGTAAGGACTTGATTGAGGACTAATCTCCCTCTCTCATATAAAAACTAAAAAAACTGCTGTTTGATGACTTTCATCAAGCAGCAGTTTTTTTTAGGAATGCTTTACGCGCCAGCCCAACCCCGAAAGGGGTTATTTATGGACATTCAAAAAAAATAATTCATGAACATTTATGACTCATTGATGAACATTTTTGACTAAAAAGACAAAGACATTTATGTCGAAACA
>ERZ1023617.402-NODE-402-length-17300-cov-69.046100_pt1 | contig 17300 bp, 9 predicted proteins | sample MGYA00380328_ERZ1023617 | MGnify/ENA primary metagenome ERZ1023617 (study PRJEB33179, sample SAMN07448977) | human gut metagenome | biome: Human-gut; feature: Human associated habitat; material: Faeces | host: Homo sapiens | place: India: Bhopal | collected...
GTCGCCATCACCCTCGGCATCCCGACCGTCGTCGGCGCTGCCCATGCTGCCGATACCCTGGAAAACGGCGAAGTCGTCACCGTAGACGCCAGCCGCGGCACTATCTTCCGTGGCGAAGCCAACGCACGGTAGGCCTCGCCTGTAGTCCAATCTTTGTAGGGGTCGCCACGTGGGCGACCCGTTAGGAAATTGAAGAATTTTTCTAGCAAACGGGTTGGGAAATCATATATATCCTGGAGCGGGCGCCCCACGTGGTCGCCCCTACTGAAAAAAAGGCTGTCGCACGAAGGCTTCTACCATTATGCGAGGTTCCTTAAACTTTATAGTTTGTAGTACGGAGTTTGTAGAAGATGGCTTTAAATTTTTTACCATTTGCTAATCACTAACAACTAGCCACAACGGACCGCCCTTTGGGACGGCCCCTACGATAAAAGGGCTTGTCGCATATGCGACAAGCCTTTTTTTTACACTCCCATGAATTCCAACATCTGGATCATGCCGGGCACAAAGGTATCGACGTCCAGCGATTCCTGAAGGGTATGCTCCCCGTGGCTGCGGCAGAAACCGAAGGAAATGGCCGGGATACCCTGGCCCATGGGAATGTTGGCATCGGTGCTGCCGGCAATGCACGGCGTCGGCAGGCCGTGGCGCCGCCGGATGGCCGTGATGCGGTCTGCCAGGGGATTGGTGTCCAGGCGACTGCAGGGCCGTTCGCCGAGCAGCTGGGTTTTGATGTGGACCGTTTCCCCTTCAGTATGGGCCAGGAGGCTTTGAAAAGTTTGGTCCAGCTTGTCCAGTTCATCAGCATTTTCCGAGCGCAAGTCGACAGTGAACACGGCCTTTGCCGCAATGGAATTGACCGTCGTGCCGCCCGTGATGGTGCCGACATTGTACGTCGTCTTTGGCTGGGATGGCACGGACAGTGCATAGAGCTGGCTGATGATGCGGGCCGCTTCGGCAATGGCATTGGACTGGCCGAAATGCATCCAGCTGTGGCCGCCGGCGGCTTCGACGGTGACGGCATAGCGGCGGGAGCCGACAGCTGTCGTCACAAAAGTATCGAAAGTACAATCGACGGCGACCACTTCGGCAATGCGGCCGTGCCAATCGGCCATGACCTGCCGCATTCCCTTGAGATTGCCCAAGCCCTCTTCGCCGACGTCGAAGGCAAAGAGCAGACCTTGCGGCGGCGTGAGCTGTAAATCGTGGAACATTTTGATGATAAATAATAGACCGGCGATACTGGCGCTGTTGTCGCTGCACGACGGCGCTGACAAAATGTGACCTGTCTGGCGGATGTGGATTTCCTGCAAATCCTGGAATACCGTATCTATATGAGCGGTGTAAAGGGCGACCTTTTCACCGCTTTTTACATGGCAGGGATAGACCACATTTCCTGCGGCATCACGATACGCCCCGGCGGCGCCCCATTGATGCAAAAGATTCAATATCCATTCGCCCTTGGCCTGTTCATGTCCGGTCGGTGAAGGAATAGAAATAATATCACAAAGCCATTCCATAAAATCACGGCCGTGATTCCGTACGTATTGCTCAATCTTTTCATTCATGATGATGACTCCTCTCTCAGCATGGTAACCTTATTATAGCATGAAGGAAAAAGCAGGTCGCAGTTCGCAGGCCGCCTCGGACTCAGATGCGGCTTCGCCGCGACAGACTCAAACTGACAACGACGCTTCGGGAAGCCCTTAGCGCGTAGCGGGACGCCCTCTGGGCGTCCCCTACGGGATCGCATACAGGCGATGGGGGAGAAAGAGGTCATAGATTGCAAAAAAACACGGCCAGCGGCCTTGTGCGTAGGGGCTGCCCTTTAACCTCTCAGACCGCCTTTGGCGGCCAGCTCCCCTATAAAGGGAGCCTTGTGCAGCCCGTTGTGAGGTTTGGCCATACCTATTCTTGTATGATGGTAGGTTTTTACGAGTTACGAATCACGAGCCACGAGCCACTATTTTTTCACGAGCCGAGGGTCATTCGAGGCGATGTTTGTTATTTTGAGTTTGTTACCGCGTAGCGGCATTTGAGCCCGAGGCGAACGGCGAACTGCGGCCTGCGACCGGCGGGCCGTTAGGCCCCTATATATGATTATCATTATCTTTTAATTATGAAAATGACCGCTTACGTCAAAAAAACGTCGTTTTGTGACAAATCTGTCTTGTCGTCAAAATTACATCGTATAATGCAAATATAGATAAGTTATCTTGCTAAGTAATAGATAGAATTCATAATTGTCATCTTTAAAACAAAAGGAAAAAGATGATAAAAACAGATAATTTTGTTGAAATAATCTAAAGAGTATACGAAAGTATAATATTCAACAAAATAATTTTATATTACACTACAAGCAAGGAAAGTCATTGTATATACAATCTAAAAGTAATTAAATGCTGTTTACGTTAATATATTCGATGACAAGACAAAGGAGGCGGCAATTTATGAATAAGATTTATAAGGTAGTATGGAATACAGTTCGCAATTGTTACGTAGTTGGATCCGAACTGATTAGCTCAAAATCGGGCAGACATAGCACATCGAACGGCAAGTCTTCGAGTTTGAAAGTTACCTTGACCGTACTGGCGCTCTGCGGAATGACGGCTTTAGGAAGCGGAGTGGCTCCTGCGTATGCAGCGGATGGAACGGGAGCTGTAACGGCAAAGAATCAATATGTTGCATTAAAGTTTTCAGGACCTAAAGATGGTGATTCAAGGGCTAAATTCAGTAATGGTCAATGGCATACTACTTTTAATGGAGAAAAATATGATACTGTTGACAGTGGTATGAGGGATAGAGATAATCAGCCCATTCTTTAATGGGTCCGTGAAGGTTATTCTCTGACTATGGTCGACGGCCAGCCCTATACGTCGTTGTCTAGTAATGGCCGCCGGGCTGATGTCAGCTGGACGGGTGATGCGAATGCCAAGCCGTCGGATATCTTAGAAAGCGTTACTTCGACTCATGTCCAAACGAATGTGACGACCAATGTTGGCGAAACGTTGCAGCAAGTCAACGCTGGGACCTATGCCGGCGTGAGCAATTCTGGTGGAACAGAGGTTGACGGCAGCTGGAATTACATCGTCAAAGACTCCAGTTGGAAAGGTATTGTCAGTGATTCGAATTATCGCAACGGATATGCTGACTTAGTTTCTAGTGGCAAGCCCAGAGGCTTTGTCAGAACTACGGATGCGGGTTCTAAATTAGCTTGGAACGCTACCCTCAGCGCATATACGTATAATGGCAAAGTCGTTGATTATAGCAATATCTATGTCATTGATGGGGAAATCGGTGTCTTCACCAACGCTTCGGGATCAGAAGTCTATATGGGAACGGTCTTTGGTAAAAATAATGAAGTCTTGATGACTGTCAAGAAATCTGATGGCAGCTACTACAGCTATTGGGGCGCTGAAGTCAATGACGCTGGCGCTACGATGGATACCTATCGGGTAGCCGAATACCAGAAAGACCTCAACGTCTTGCGGGACAATGACTTTGCGCTCTATCATAACGATATTAAGTCCGTAGATATGAGCACGAACGATTCTTCGGCAACTATTTCCCTTATGCGTAACGGTGATGGTACGAGCAGTCCGGCTGTCGATGGGACATTGACCATTACTAATGGTGGCGGCACAGGTGGTAATGACACCTATGTTCGTATTTCCAACACGACGAATGGACAAGAAGTTTCTAAGACCTTCACGACAGGCTCGAAAGTCAGCGCCATTGGGTCGACTGATGCTACGACGGGGCTGACGATTAATGGTGTCGATTACACGATTAAAGCCGGTAAAGATTATAAGGCCGGCGCAAACATCCAGATTTCTCCTGATAATACGATTTCTGCTACGGATACGAAGTATACTGCGGGAGCGAATGTCAGCATTGATGAAAACAATGTTATTTCTGCTGTTGATACGGATACGAAGTATACCGCCGGAAAAAACATCACCATTGATGAAAATAATGTTATTTCTGCCCAGGAATATAAGGCAGGCACTAATGTAAGTATTGATGAAAATAATAAAATCTCGGCAAAAAATACTACTTTGACCAATAGATCTGCAGAAAAATCCGTTAACGCAACATCTGGTGGTGTTACTTATACCATTAAAGATACGGATGGAAATGCAGTGACTTTGGAAGATGTGGCCAGTGCGACGACTGTTAATAAGTTGATTGACGGAGCTAAAGTTCATTACTTCAGCGTCAATGCGTCAGCTAACCAAGGAAATTACAATAATGATGGTGCTGGCAACTTATCCATTGCTATCGGCACCAATACGGCGGCTACGGAAGAAGCAACGGCGGTAGGAAATAACAGTACAGCCGATGAAAAGTCGGCAGCCTTTGGGTACTCTAGCGATGCAAGGGGAACCCGTGCGGTAGCCCTGGGTGCAGAGTCCTTCACTAATGGGAGCAACTCAACTGCTATCGGCTGGGGGGCTGCGGCTGGATACTATAAATCTGATGCGGATCAGGTGATGGCTGAAGCGGCAACGGCTGTTGGTTCTCAGGCTGAAGTTCATGCTAACTACGGGACAGCTGTTGGACAGTCGGCTAAAGTAGATTCAGAAGATGGGACTGCTCTCGGAATGGGAGCTCAAATTTGGGGAAATTCCGCTAAAGGGGTAGCTGTCGGTCGACGTGCATCCGTTGGTGGTAATGGACATTCTGCAGCGTATGGCATTGCTTTAGGTGCCGAGAGTCAGGCAGAAGCTGAAAACGGAATTGCCATTGGTTGCGATGCTGTAGTTTCGCAACCTAATTCGGTTGCGCTCGGTAGCCATGCGACGACCAATCCTGTAGTCCAAACTTCGTTGATTACGATTCCTAACACGAATACCACCTATAATGTGAATGGAACAAATCCGGTTGGAACCGTTAGCGTTGGTTCTGCTAATGGTTTGCGGACGATTACCAATGTAGCTGCTGGCCGCGTTAGTGAAACTAGCACTGATGCCGTCAATGGCAGTGAACTGTATGCCGTCGCTACGGAAGCAGCAAAACATACGACCATTACAACAGAAGAAGGAAGCCGTATTACCGTAGACAGCAAAACCAATTTGGCTGGAGGGACGGAGTACATTCTCGACTTTGATTCGTTTGGATTGGCCAATTCTAGCTTGAATAACCTTACGAATCAGGGGAAAACTGTTATCACCAATCTTGCAAAAGAGGTAGAACGCCATATTAAGCCCGTTACGTATGCAGTAGATAAGAATGGCACCGTTACTATGACCTATGTTAATGGCAAGGGTGAAACTGTTAATAATATGACTGCGACTATTACGGGCATCGCCAAATCGGATCTGTCGAACATCACTGAAGAAGGCGATACCTATATTACCCAAGTGGCTAACAAAGCTGTAAAAGTTATCGATGGTGAGAACACGACAGTTACGCCGGGTAAAGATGGCGATGTCACGACTTATGCTGTCAATGTTGATACAAGCGGCAAGATTGAACAGAATAATACCAACATCGTCACAGGCGATACGGTTTACAACGCTTTACAGAATGTCAGCTGGAAAGCCCAGGTCAATGGAAATAATGCTAAGACCGTTGCGAAAGACGGCACGTTGAACTTCATTGATGGCGATAACATCGATATTACCAGCAACGACAATGGAGACATCAAGATTTCTACGACGGGACTGGCAAGCTCGGGCGATCTCTGGACGGCTCAGGCTGGCGGTACAGATGTCAAAGCTGTCAATCAGAAAGTCAACTTTGTTGGAAGTGACCATATTACCGTCACTGGAACAGATGGTCAGATTAAATTTGAAGCTACTGGTCTGGCAGATACGGACCTCACCAACATCACGAATGATGCAATAACAAAGATTCAAAACATCGCTAAAGGCGAAGATGTCCATATTAAATCTGATACCTATACGGTAGGTAATGATGGTTCCGTCACCATGACCTACGTAGACGGTAATGGAAACAAAGTTGATGGCACGGCTAAGATTACGGGCATCGCCAAATCGGACCTCACCAACATCACAGAAGGCGGCAAGACGGTCATCAATAACCTTGCCAAAGAAGCTGTGAAAGTTGTCGATGGTACGAATACAAACGTTGAAACTGTACCGACGACTGATGGTCATGCGGAATACAAAGTCAATCTCGATAAAGATGTCAACTTGGGCGATACGATTTATCTGAACGGTTCCGATGGCTCCATCAGCGCTAAATCGGGCGGAGCCCAGCTGGCTTTCAACAACAGCGGCTTGACGGTTTCGCAGGCTAAGAATGGCTTGACCAATGAAACGAAAATCGATGGAGCTACAATTACGGTCGATGGTGGTGCTGGTAACCAGACAATCATCAACGGTTCGACGGCTCGTATCGGCGGCGTCCTGGTCAACGGTGGCAGCGGAACGGCTACGATTAGCGGTCTGACTAACCAAACGACGAAGTACGACGGTTTTGCAAACGGCAGTGGCCGGGCCGCAACAGAAGAACAGCTGAAGGAAGTCGACAGCAAAGCGGCAGCCGCAAAGACGACGGTTGCTAAAGGTAAGAATATCACTGTCGACGAAGCGAAAGCAGCCGATGGCAGCAGCACGTATACCGTCGGGTTGGCAACAGATGTCACTCTTGGCGACAATGCCATTAAGCTCAACGGTTCCGATGGTTCCATCAGTGCTAAATCGGGCGGAGCCCAGCTGGCTTTCAACAACAGCGGCTTGACGGTTTCGCAGGCTAAGAATGGCTTGACCAATGAAACGAGAATCAACGGGGCTGAGATTACAGTTGATGGCGGTATTGGTAACCAGACGACTATCAAAGGTTCGACGGCTCGTATCGGCAGTGTCCTGGTCAACGGTGGCAGCGGGACGGCTACGATTACTGGCTTGACCAATAAAACAACGGATTACACCGGTTTTGCAAACGGCAGTGGCCGGGCAGCTACGGAAGAACAGCTGAAGGAAGTTGCAGGCAAAGCTGGTGAAGCTATCGAAACGGCTGGCAAAGGCTGGAACCTGACGACTAACGGTAAAGAATCTAGCAAGACCAACATCAAACCGGGCGGCACGGTAGACTTCTCCAGCAGCAATGACAACTTGCTCATCAGCAATGCTGGCGCAGACCTCTCGTTCTCCCTCAGCGACAATCTCGACCTGACTAAGAATGATTCTAAGAAGGGCAGCGTCAAAGTCGGTGAAAATACGACATTGACGGATGGACTTCTCCAAGTCGGCACGGATGTTTCCCTCACGGCCAGTGCTCTTAACGTAGGCACCTCGTCCTTGACGACAAGTGCCCTCATGGTTGGCGGCTTGACCTACATCAACTCCAACGGTCTCAATGCCAATAACCGGGTTATCTCCAACGTAGCAGCCGGTATCCTTGATACGGATGCGGTCAACGTCGGTCAGCTCAAGTCGGCTATCAGCGGTTCGCAAGTTTCCATCAAGGCTGGTGATGGCATCAGTGTCGCCAAAACGGGCAACCAATACACAATCAATGTTAATATTGAAGGCGTTACCAATAACCAAGGCAAAGTAACGGTTTCGACAGGTGACAGCACTTCGACAGAAAGTGGTTCCGAATCCGGTTCGTCGGGCGCTAAAAAGTCCCAAGTCATGGACCTCATGTATCGGACAGAGTCTAATGAAGTTGCTCCAGAAACGACGACAGATACCGGTAAAGCTATACAAATTGAAAGTATTCCGGAAGATATCAAGCTTGAAGCTGATGATAACCAGGCTGCCAGTGTCGTAAACGGTGAAACTATTAAGATTGCTGGCGATGGTACGAATATCTCGACGGCAGCTACCGTTACTGGATCAGGCAGCATGGATACCATTTCCGTTTCCCTGAAACCGGATATCCAAGTCGATAGTGTTACCATCAACAATGGTGGCCCGACCATTAATAATACTGGTATCGACATGAATGGTAAGAGCATCACCAATGTTGAAAATATTACCGTCAACAATGGGCCGACTATCAATAGCAGCGGTATCGACATGAACAGCCAGAAGATTACCAACCTGGCTGATGGTGAAATTGCTGAAGGCTCGACGGACGCTGTCAATGGTGGCCAGCTCTACAACACGAATCAGGCCGTCATTGCCAACGCGGAAAACATCAACAGTCTGAGCCATTCGCTCAACAAGCTGGATAGCCGCATCAATCGTGTCGGTGCTGGCGCAGCCGCTCTGGCAGCCCTCCACCCGCTCGATTTTGACCCGGACAACAAGTGGGACTTCGCAGCTGGTTACGGCAACTATGCCGGCGCCAATGCAGTCGCTATCGGTACCTACTATCGCCCGAACGAAAACACCATGTTCAGCATCGGTGGCAGCTTCGGCGGCGGCGAAAACATGATCAACGCCGGCGTCAGCTTCAAACTCGGCAGCGGCGGCAGCGGTATCACGACGTCCAAGACGGTCATGGCTAAGAAGATTAAAGAACAAGATGAACTCCTGAAAGCACAGGATGCTAAGATGAAAGAACAAGACGAAAAGATTGCTAAACTGGAAGCTCTTGTAGCCCAGCAAGGCGAAATGATTCAGCAGGCACTGGGCAAGAAATAGTGCCATAGCGATGAGGTTGTCGCACCAAGTCAAGATTACTTCAGGCGACAACCTCATTTTTTTTCGCAGGTCGCAGTTCGCAAAAAAATACACGGCCCATGGCCTTGTGTGTAGGGGCTGTCCCGATGAGGGCAGCCCGCTGCGAAACTTTGCCACAGCCTATTCTGTTATAATGGTATGTTTGTAGGGGCTCGCACGTGGCGAGTCCGCTAGAGAAATTTGGCTATAACTTATCCGAGAATAATAGCAGGCTTTTACGAGCCACGAACAATGAACCACGGCCTTTCTCTCGGATTCATATGCGGCGTTCCGCCGCGACATACTCATGATAGTATTACGACCATGTACCGTCCGTCATAAATTCCGGCTATGCCTAGGATTCACGGCGGGACGCCCGCCACTGCTGTCCGTTCTGGCAGCCGCCCTGCACCTCCCGATAGTCGGTACCTGGCGGACCAGAAAGGCTTTGGGCGTCCCCTACAAAATTTCCCTTTTGGTTGTAAATGCAACAGAAATATTTCTTTCTTTTTGTTATACTTTACGTGTACTCGATGAGAGCAGAGAATTACGAATCACCCATTCAATTTATTATATGTATGAAATACAGGAGGTTTTCACCATGACAAAAGAAAAACAGATGTTTTGTTTCCAGTGTGAACAGACCGCTATGGGTACTGGCTGTACCGGTTGTGCCGGTGTTTGTGGCAAATCGGCTGTTGAAGCCGGCTTGCAGGATGTTTTGACCGGCGCCCTTGTTGGTTTGGCCCGCACCTGTCAGACTGCCGCTCCGACGGCTAAGACCTATCGTACTATCCTCGAAGGCATGTTCACGACCATTACCAACGTCAACTTCAACACGACGACGACCCAGGCTATGATCGATAAAGTTCACGCTGAAGCCGCTGCCCTTTCGTCCACTCCCGCAGCTGACTACGATATGAACCAGATGTGGAACGCTGACGAAGATATCCGTTCCCTTAAATCGCTCATCCTCTTTGGTATGCGCGGCATGGCTGCTTATGCTTATCATGCTCTCATGCTCGGCAAATCGAGCGAAGAAGTCGATGCTTTCTTCGTCAAAGGCTTGTCGGCCATCGGCGAAGACTGGGGCATGGATGAACTCCTCCCGATTGTCATGGAAACAGGCAAAGTCAACTTGACCTGCATGGCTCTCCTCGATGAAGCTAATACGTCTACTTATGGTACTCCGGTTCCGACGACAGTTCCTTTGACGGTTGAAAAAGGCCCGTTCATCGTTGTCACCGGCCACGACCTGAAAGACTTGGAACTCCTCCTCAAACAGACTGAAGGCAAAGGCATCAATATCTATACGCACGGCGAAATGCTCCCGGCTCACGCTTATCCGGAATTGAAGAAATACAAACACCTCAAAGGCAACTTCGGCACGGCTTGGCAGAACCAGCAGAAAGAATTCGACGGCGTTCCCGGTGCATTCCTGTTCACGACGAACTGCCTCATGCCGCCTCGTAAATCCTACATCGACCGCGTCTTCACGACGGAAGTCGTTTCCTTTGACGGCGTAACTCATATCGGCGAAGACAAAGACTTCACGCCGGTCATCGAAAAAGCCCTGGAACTCGGCGGCTATGCAGAAGACCAGCATTTCACCGGCATCAACGGCGGCAGCACCGTTACGACTGGCTTTGGTCATGGCACGGTCCTCTCCGTTGCTGACAAAGTCATCGACGCTGTCAAAGCCGGCGCTATCAAACACTTCTTCCTCGTCGGCGGTTGCGACGGCGCTCGTCCGGGCCGTAACTACTACACGGAATTCGTTAAACAGACCCCGGCTGATACGGTCGTCCTCACCCTGGCTTGCGGCAAATACCGCTTCAACGACCTCGACCTCGGCGCTATCGGCGGCTTGCCGCGCATCATGGATATGGGCCAGTGCAACGACGCATACAGCGCTATCCAGGTAGCTGTCGCTTTGGCAAAAGCCTTCGACTGCGGCGTCAACGATCTGCCCTTGACCCTCGTCCTCTCGTGGTACGAACAGAAAGCTGTCTGCATCCTCTTGACCCTCCTCTCCTTGGGCATCAAGAATATTTACCTCGGCCCGACACTGCCGGCCTTCGTCTCCAAGAATGTCCTCAACTACTTGGTAGAAAACTTCAACATCACTCCGACCAGCACGCCGGAAGCTGACCTCAAAAAGATTTTGGGATAAGAGGCCGGAGTTTATAGCTTGTAGTTTGCAGAGAAAACCTTCAAATTTAAAGCCATCCGCTAACAACTAACTGCTAGCCACTAACAACTTTAAAGGGCTTGTCGTCGTGCGACAAGCCCTTTTTTTCGCCTGTATGCGATTGCGTAGGGGACGCCCAAAGGGCGTCCCGCGTGAATAGTGTGAATGGCTGGAATTTATGACGAGCGGCTAGTAATTTATCCCAGTTTCGCCAGAAGACTCCTTCCTCTTAGGTAGGGGATGAATGGCGATGGATTTCGCAGGTTCGATGCCTGCGAAATTCACCCTATGTATTTTCCATCTTAGCCTTTTCACTTCGTCTACGGTATAATGGTAGATAACAGAGGAGGTGAATCCTAGATGTACTTGACGCAATCGAATGTCATCCGCGGCTTGTCGAAACAAGAGTATACGATGCTCCGGGAAATGTGCCAATACAGCAATAACCTGTACAATGTAGCGGTCTATACGATTCGGCAGCATTACTTCGATACCCATCAATTCTTGCGGTACGAAGAAAATTACCCCATTTGCAAGGAAAATGAAAACTATGGCTTGTTGCAGGCCGGTGTAGCCCAGCAGATATTGAAGATGGCCGACCGCAGTTTTCGTTCTTTTTTCGGGCTTTTGCAGAAAGTCAAGGCAGGTGACTATCAGTCGAAAGATGTCCGCCTGCCGCACTATCGTGAAAAAGGGGGATGGTTCCATCTCGTCTTGTCGACGAACGCTATCAACATCAAGAATGGGTTCCTGACAGTGCCGCTGAGTCGGAAATATGCGAAAATCCATAACGGCCATCGGATTCGGATTCCTGTTCCCGACAGGATGAAGGAGAAGACGATTCAAGAAGTCCGCATCTGTCCCATGTATGGCGGACGGTATTTCAAGATTCAGTATTGTTACCTAAAGGACCCAGAGCCGGTGAAAGCTTCGTCAGACCGTGTCCTGGCTATCGACTTGGGCCTGGACAATCTGGGCGCCTGCGTTACCAATACGGGGACGTCGTTCCTCATGGACGGTCGTAAACTCAAATCTATCAACCAGTATTGGAACAAACGCAAAGCCAGACTCCAAAGCATTGCCGCCAAGCAGGGCCGGAAGACGACGAACCAGCTCTGTCAGTTAGCGAAGAAACGCAATTTCCGGATGCAGGACATCCTTCGCAAGACAGCCCGCTATATCCTCGATTTTTGCATCAGTCATCAGATAGGGACCCTTGTCTGCGGCTATAATCGCGATTTCAAACGAGGACTAAAGCTGGGCAAAGTGACGAATCAGCATTTCACTCAAATCAGCCTGAGCTATCTGCGTAGTACCTTGAAACAGCTGTGTGAACGCTATGGGATAACCTATCTGGAACAGGAAGAATCGTATACTTCTCAGGCCAGCTGCCTGGATTTGGACGACATTCCCGTATACCAGCCGGATGCCCCCTATACAGGAACGTTCAGCGGGAAACGAATCCGGCGCGGCCTGTACCGTTTCGCCAACGGCAGGACGGCCAATGCCGACATCAACGGCGCCGCCAACATACTCCGTAAAAGTAAGCAGAACTTCGATTTCGAGGGACTGTGTAAGGGGCTTTTGGACAGCCCTTTGAGAATAAGGCTATCCTGATTTCAGGAGGAAACTTAAACAGCAACCTTCTCAAGAATCTCCCGCGTCTATAAGCGGGAGAGGTTCAAAAAACCTGCCATCATGCCAGAGTGAGCTGTGGTGGAATTTCGCGGCGGGCCGCCCGTCGGGACGGCCCCTACGAAAAGGCCCCGATTGGGGCGATTTTTACGAGCCGAGGGTTACTCGAGGCGATGTCGTTATTCTGAGTCTGTTGCCGCGTAGCGGCATCTGAGTCCGAGGCGGCCTGCGGGCGCTTTAGCGCCCTAACTACTTGCGGAATTGCCTATTCTACGGTAATATAAACGTATACAATACCTTATTATATACACAGGAGGCTGTTACTATGGCAGACAATAAAACATACGCTGTATTCCAGACGAACCGCGGCGATTTTACGGTAGAACTTTTTGCAGACAAGGCACCGATTACGGTCGAAAATTTTGTGAATTTGGCAAAATCCGGTTTTTATGATGGCACGATTTTCCATCGCATCATTGCCGATTTCATGATCCAAGGCGGCGACCCGACGGGTACGGGATGCGGCGGCTCGAAACAGACGATTCCTGATGAATTCGGTCCGGGCCTCGATTTCAGCGAACCCGGTGTCCTGGCTATGGCCAATGCCGGCCCTAATACGGGCAGTTCCCAGTTCTTCGTGACGGTCGTCCCGACGCCGTGGCTCCAGAACCATCATTCTATTTTCGGCAAGGTCGTCAAGGATTATGACGTCGTCGAAGGCATCAGCAGAGTCAAGACCGATTTTGCCGATAAACCGCTGGAAGATGTTGTCCTGAATACGGTGAAAATCGTCACGGAAGAAGCCTAAGGGCTTCATGTTATATTATACGTATATGGTGCGCTGCGCCGACCAGTCTTTATATACGGGCTGGACGCTGGATGTGCCCCGGCGGGTCGCAGCGCATAATGACGGCAGAGGGGCTAAGTATACCCGTTCCCGTCGCCCTGTAACCCTGGCCTGGTGCCAGGGTTTTCCTACAAAACACGAGGCCATGCATTGGGAATGGCAAATCAAGCAGTGGACGAAAAAGAAGAAGGAGAAGCTCTGCCGGGAACAGCTTTCGCTAACGGATGAGGGAGGATGATAGGGATGAAATTATGGAAAAAATGGCTGACGACTCTCGTTGCCAGCCTGTCTCTCTGCGTGGCGCCTGTCGCCATCGCTTCGGCTGCGTCGACGGCGCAGATCCTGCTCTATGGGGCAGCGACTATGGCTCTGGCCAAACAGCAGCTGCTCCAGATGGACAACAACAATCAGAAGCAGATGTTGGCCAATACGCAGGCCAAGACTGGTGTCGTCGATAATGAAGCCTACAGCGACCGTCTGGAAAATATCCAGCGCAACCTCGTAGCGACGGGCCTCATCAAGCGCAATTACGATGTCTATGCCAACCCGTCGAAAGAGTTGAACGCCTTTGAAACGATTGGCGGCGTCATTTCCGTCAATAAGGGGATGCTCGATGCCCTCAACGACGATGAACTGGCCTTTACCATGTGCCATGAAATGCAGCACGGCGAAAAACGCCATGCCATCAACGGCGTCCTCAAGAGTATCGGTATTTCGACGCTCATCGACGTTTCCCTTGGCGGTAATGCCGACGTCCTCGACATTCTCCTGGGCAGTGTGGCCGTCAATTACATCGACAATGAATTCGTCACTATGGACCAGGAAAAACAGGCCGATGCGACGGGCTTCAATGTCTTCAAGAACACGGCCTACAATGTCGGCGGCGCGGCTTCGTCCATGCAGTACGTTTACGAACAGTACGGCGAACTGTGGCAGGAAGGCTTCAAGCGCGTCATCAGTCCGAATAATCATCCTCAGATGTCGAGCCGTATTGAAAAGCTGGCCGGCCGCATGACCTTGTGGTCGGGCAACCGCGTCCAGGTCGGCGGCAACACGGTCTATGTCAATGCCAAACCCGTCGTCACACCGGCTGCAGCCGGGACGTATTCGTCGCGGCGCCGGGCTTTCCTGGTAGCGGGCAATCTGGCCCGGGCTACGCATGACGTCTACGGCGAAGCGACGAAAGACGACAAGGTCGTTACGGAAGCGATGAACAAGAAGCAGCCGTCGTGGAACGTAGCGTCCCGCGGTAACGATGTCTATGTCAACGACTTGCGCATCATGACCTGTGCTGACGGTGATGATCAGCCGGCTATCGTCAAGAATATCCAGTCGGCCCTGGAAGCCAAGCCGGCCATGTTGAGCAAGAAGGAAATCCAGAAGCAGAATAAAGCCTGGACCCAGAAGTACGGTTATAAGAAAGATAAGAAGGAGAAGAATGCGTAAACAATTAGCTTTTATCACGGCTCTCATGGCCCTGACCCTGGGGGTCGGCATCTTTGCCGGCGCCCGTCAGTCGACGGACTCCCACGGTGTCGACGTGGCCCTGGAAGAAGCGCGGCAGCATGTAAAGGCCGATAGTGATGACATGCCGGCTTTGCGGGAAAAACCGCATGTCACTCTCCATTATCCGGCGACGGATCCGGCTGATGGCCATCCCATCCTGCGCTGGAGCCGTGTCGACGGGGCTGTCATGTATGACGTGCAGATCTTGAAGAAAGAGGAAGAAAAAGGCGATGACGGAAAGGTCAGTACGTCTTACGAGCCTTTCATGGATGACCAGAAGGCTTATACGACGGGACTGGAACTGGATTTGCCCGATACCTTCCTGGGACAGGTCTTTTACTGGCGCGTCCGCGGCCTCGATTTGAAGGGCCGTCCGGTCAGTGAATTTTCGGATATCGAAGAAGCGCATGTCGATATTTTCCAGCCTTTTACGGAAAAGCCGACGCCCTTGTCCTTTTTCAACCAGGGACCGGGACAGACCCTGCTCTATCCGGTCTACGACTGGATAGCCGTACCGGGGGCAGCAAAGTATGAAGTAGAAATCCTCAACGATTTGCCGGAAGATCCGAAAGGTACGGCGCCGTCGATTCATCGCATCGACAGTTACACGCCGCAATATGCCCAGCAGTACGACCAGAAGGCCCGCATGGGCGATAAGCCCTTTTACTGGCGCGTCCTGGCTCTGGATGGGGCAGGCAATCCTATCGGCGGTTATTCCGATGCCCTGCCCTTTGAGCTGGACCCGGCAGCGGAACAGGGCGTCGTCGCTATCTTTGGCGACAGTATCAGCCACGGTGGCGGCAGTATTTCCTATTCGCCGACGGATTGGGACTTCAGTTACGCTTCGTATCTCATGTTCCCGACGATCAACCTGGCCCAGAGCGGCGATACGAGCGCCATGGGCGTCGAACGCTTCGACCGCGACGTCCTGCCCTTCAAGCCGTCGTATGTCATTATCCTCATCGGCTCCAACAGCCTCCGCGCCGGCGTGCCGGCCGGTGAAGTCATCAGTGACTTACAGACGTTGAAGGAAAAATGCCTGAGCCATGGCATCAAGCCCGTTTTCCTGACCATTCCGCCGCTCAATCCGGAGAACATCAAGGCTGCCTTCGACCAGGATACGGCCGATGACTGGCGCGGCGCCATTGCCGAAGTCAACGACTACATCGACACGCAGGTCCATATCGACATCACGCCGGGCATGGCCGACAGCCGCGGCGAACTCAAGACCGAACTGGCCCTGGACGGACTCCATCTCGACCCGCCGGGCAAAAAAATGATGGCTGCTGCCATCAATAACGCCTGGGCCAGCATCACCGCCCTGCCCGATAGCGCCTGGGAGTGAAGGGCGGGCACATGAAGGGGTCTGCCATCATGCGAGGCCCCGTTCTCTTTATAGTTTGTAGTACGGAGTTTGTAGTTTGTAGAAGTTGACTTTAAATTTTTAGCCATATTTCTGCAAACTAAAAACTACAAACTTAAAACTTAAAAAGGTCCTGTCACTATGTGACAGGACCTTTTTTTACACCTTCTCCAGTAATCGTTTGGCTGTGAACTGGTCGGTGATGAGGACGTTGGCGTAGCCTCCTTTTAGGGCCGCCCGGATGCTGGCGATTTTGCCTTCGCCGCCGGACAGGAGGATGCTGTATTCTTTGTTGCGCAGGTCATCGAGGGCGATACCGACGGTGCGGTCGTTCAGCTCCTGGCTGGAGATATTTCCGTCTTTATCGAAGAAGCGGGAGCAGATATCGCCGACGGCGTGGCTCTTGAGGTAGGCCTTTTCCTGGGCGTCGGCATAGCCCAGACGGAAGAACAAGGCATTGTCGCGGACGGTGCCGACGCTGAATATGGCGATGTTGGCGTTGCGGCCCAGTTCCAGGACGCGCTTGATGTGGCGGTCGCGGTAGACCATTTCCTTGACCTCTTTCGAGTCGAAGAGGACCGGCAGCGGCAGGTACTGGGCGATAGTTTCATAGTTCTTGGCGAATTTTTCCAATATTTCATTGGCAAAGGTTTCGCTCGTCGACAAGGTGATGCCCCCTTCGAGCTGGACAATCTGGGCGCCCTTCAGGGGATGGGGGATGAGCTGGTGGGACAGGCTATGCAGGGTCGTGCCCCAGCCGACGCCGATGATGTCCCCGTCCTGGATGATTTCATTGATATAGGCAGCGCCGCGCTGGCCTATATATTTCTTGACCTCTTCTTCGTCTTCGATAGGGGCGTTGGCGATGCAGACATCGCGCAGGCCGTATGCGGCGGCGACTTTTTGGGCCAGCTGGCCCTGGTCTTCGATGGGGTCGAAGATTTCGATGCGCACGAAGCCCATGTCCTTGGCGTACTGTAAAAGCCGCGATACCGACGGACGGGACAGCTGCAGCTCTTTGGCAATCTCGGCCTGGCTGAAGCCCGACTGGTAATACAATTTGGCAGCGCTGATGGCTAGTTTATTCTTATCATGTTGCATAGGAATCCATCCTTAATTATAGATATTTTGAACCTCTCCCGCTTATAGAAGCGGGAGATTCTTGAGAAGGTTGCTGTT
>ERZ1023617.411-NODE-411-length-16950-cov-16.553596_pt1 | contig 16950 bp, 8 predicted proteins | sample MGYA00380328_ERZ1023617 | MGnify/ENA primary metagenome ERZ1023617 (study PRJEB33179, sample SAMN07448977) | human gut metagenome | biome: Human-gut; feature: Human associated habitat; material: Faeces | host: Homo sapiens | place: India: Bhopal | collected...
CTAGGACCTCCAGATTATGAGTCTGTTGCTCTAACCAACTGAGCTACAAGTCCAGGCAAATTTAGCAGTGTGGGGGTAACCACATGGGGCTGATTGCGTTTGCAAAAATACGAGTTTTATTTTAATTACACAATTATATTGGGCAAAAAAACGGCAAGTAGGCTAAAAATAGCGTACTTGCCGTTAATTGTTAGGGGAGTGTTAGCGGTTTGTTAGGGGGCTAAAGCTCTGCATGCTAAAAAACTTTTGGCGCATGCAGCGCATTTTAGCGAACCACTTTCTTTCCGCCAATGATGTAAACACCCTTGCCAGGAATGTTGACCCTACGACCAGAGAGGTCGTAGATGTGCTTTTGAGCGTTGATTGAAGCAGGGGTGTCGATGGTTGCATCTGCAATGGCATCAACCAACCCCTCCATGGGGCTGAGAGGATATTGCGTAAGCACAAACGACTTGATTGAGAGACATTGCTGACCTGCCAAGTTTGCCAAGATGCCAAGGCTGACGGTGGTGGGCTCTGTCAATACAAAGAACAACTCGTTTTGATTGGTGTTTACCTTACTTTCCATGGCTTTGTAAGCCAATGCCTCAGAGAGCTGTTGCGTGTTGGGCAAGCCTGTGCCGTTGCCTATAACAAGGTAGCAGTTATCGGCGTCGCCATCGTAGTTGCCATAGTTTGCACTAAACATGTAGGCACCAGCCGGGAGTTCGACGGTTTGATAAACCTTGTGGTTCTCAAGGTCTGCCTCAAAGCCTAAGTCGCCTGTGCGGATGGTAAAGTCGCTGCCACCCGCAATGTCGACGTGAGCACCTGTGTTGTATTTGGATACGTTGATGTTCTCGAGTTTCCAATCCTTCAGGGTCATGAAGCGACCTTGGTAAGCATCGCTAAACATTTTGCCTGTGTTTTCGAATGGCTCTTTCGTGTTTTTGAGATAGTTGCTCGTAACATCAGTTGCACCGCCACCAAAGTTGAGTGCAAACACACCCTTTGAGTCGGAGAAGGCATCGCCGTCAGGACCAAATCCGCTGCGAACTCCTGTGTTTTGGTTAGAGGTAGCGTCCTTCACGTCGCCACCATTTTGGTTAAATTGGTAGTAGAGTTTTAAGCCTTCGGCTTCGGCAGCACGAACTTTGGCTGCATCCATGGGCTCGGTGATGTAGGTGCGAATGGTTGCTTCGTCTAAATCCTTGTCCCATACACGGAATTCATCGATAATGCCACACATGGGGGCATCGTCGCTACCTAACTTGAAGGTTTTGAGCGCAGGCAATGCGTTTTTGTTCATGCCATTGCGACTGATCATCATGCCATCGCGATAGAAGATTGCCATGCCCATGTAGTAGGTCACTGCATAGTGGTGCCATTCGTTGGGAATGACGTAGCCTTCGACCGACTTGGCGCAGCTTCCTTCAACGAATACCAGCATCTGCCCTGTGGGAGCTGTTTGGAGTTGGAAGGTTGAGGTGCTTTCGCCAATGCCGTTGCATAGGGTCTTGAGTTCGTTGGTTCGCATCCACCAATCAATGGTAAAGTAGTTTTGACCCTTTGTAAAAGGCACTTTGTTGGCTGTGACACGTGTTGCAGCAGCGTGTGCAAAGCTAAGACCTGTTTTGCTATCGGCATTGCACACCACGAGTGCGTGGTTTTGTGTGGTCTCGCCATAGCCTGCAGCGTTGCTTGCTTTGAGCGATACGTTGTAAATGCCAGGTACGGTTGGTTTGAAGCTTACGTCGAAACCTTCGCCCTGCATGGCTGTTTGCGGGCTTACTAAGGTCCACTGACATTTTGTGGGATTGTAGAGCGAGTGGTTAGAGAGTTTCACTGTTTCGCCCTTCATCACTACGGCAGGGTTTACATCGAATGCTGCTTTAGGAGCTACGGCAGTTACAAGAATGGCTTGTGTGCTGCTTTGGCTGTGTCCTTGTGCATCGGTCACGGTGAGTGTTACATCGTATGTGCCACTATGTGCATAGCTTACTGCCACGCAAGTGTGGGTTGACGATGTGATGGATGCGCCAGGCATGCTCCATTTGTAGTGACAACCGTCTATAATCTCGGTGGGTGTAAATGTGATGCGGTCGCCTGTGCCTACTTGCTGGATGCTACGTGTAAAGGTTGCTTGGGGGGCAGTGCTTGCTGCCACATGGATAGTGGTGTTGGCTGTAACGGTTTTACCTGTTACATCGGTTGCCACAACTGAGATGTTTTGCTCGCCACTCTTGTTAAAGGTGAGTAGGGGCGATGAGGCTGGCAGGTTTTGAATGCCTGCTCCAGCGGCTGTCCAGTGCAACGACACAATGTTAGTAGAGCCTTGTGCGTGGAAGGTTGTGGGGCGTCCTGCCATTACACCCTCTTGCGGTTGGGCAATGCTTATTTGTGTGTTGGTGTCGTAGGGAAGCGCTTGCGCATAGGCTCCAGCATTGCCATACTTGCTGTTAGCCAATGTGGCATGGTGTGCACCTGTGGTGTGATCACGCAACACCTCGTTGCCATTTACTTTAATTAAGTCGCCAGGATAGTAAGCAATGAGGTCTTGGGGCAACAAGCCATCGGCAAATTGACGCTTGTAGTTGTCCTTAATCTCTTGTGCTGTGCGTGCGGTTTTCCAGATGCGGATGTTTTGGTAGTAGCAGTGTTGGTCATTGCTGTTGCCATTGCTGCTAAATGTGAGGTCGCCAAAACCGCCTAAGCCGCTAAAGCTTTGCGAGGTGATGTTAGCTTTTTTTACACCATCGATGTAGGCTGTCATTTGGTTGCCATCAACCACTAAAGCCACGTGTTGCCACTTGTTAGTAACCAAGGCGTTCCTGGCATTGAGGCGGTCGTTGAGTCCCCAACCTGCGGTAAATGTTCCGTCGGCATTGGCATGGAACATAAATTTGCCCCAACCAGGACCTGCGCTTTGGTTCCAATTGGTGAGCGACATGGGTCGAATCCAATATTCAATGGTAGCCTTGTCGTATTTGTTAGAGAACACACCGGGAATGGTAAATCCTGAGTGGGTGAGTCGTAAGCAGGTGACTGAGGTGTTTGCACTGGGCACGGTAACGCTGATTTTGCTAGAGACCTTTTTACCATAAATGGCTTGTAGAGCGTAGGCTCCTTCAGCGCCCTCGGGCAGTGTGTAGCTTGTGGCTTTTGCATCGAGTGTAGCAATTACCTCGTTGTCTTTATACACCTTATAGCCTGTCAGCGTGTAGGCTGTTGTTACAGGCGCACTCCACACTAGTTGACCCTTGTCGATAACCACATTTTGCGGAGCTTTTAAGCCACGTCCTGGCACAATAACGCTGATGATGGTGCGGTTTCCTTGGTTTTCAACGGTTACCCCATCTTTACCTACAGCAAAGGGAAATTCAAGTCCCTTCGCATCTTGTTCGTAATCTAAGATAGAGGCGTTATAAATGTGTCCGTAGCCAATGGCTGAGTTTTTAGTTTCTATAATATAGAAGTACTTCATGGGCTCGTTGGGGTCGAGGTTGTCGCTCAGGTCGGTGAGGTCGTAACCAAACTCCATAGGCTCATTGTGTAACTTTCCGTCAACCCAACGTCCTTGCATAGGAATGGCTGGTGCGGGGTCGGTGTTACCGTAGTTGCCATCGCCAGCATACTTAAAGTGGTCGAATGCTTGTGTGTATTCGGGTTCGGTAGCATTGAGGTTCTTTGCTACACCTGCCATCATGTAAAGTTCAGAGCGGTGCGAGTAGTCCATCTTGATTTTGATGGTGCGCAGCGGACGGTAGTTTTTACGTACGATGTAGACTTCGGGGGTCCACCAGTCGCCTGAGAATCTGCCATTGGTAAATGTAGGACCTGCATAGGCATAAGGCACATACACGGCTCCACCGTTTTGCCAATCGGCACCCCATGAGTTCATTACAATCCAGGCACCTCGTTCGTCGGCTGAGGCTTCGCCATATATGCCGTTTCCGTTCAAGTCGAATTCAATGCGGTCGTCATATCCCACAATGGTCATGGCGTGGTCGGTAATGGGTCCCCACTGAATGAGGTATTTTTTACCTGCAACGCCTGCATCTCTGTTGGCGGGCGTGTCTTTAATCTCCTTAAAGTCCATGGCTCTTGATGAGCAACCAATGCCCACAATACCACCCGAGTGGAAGTCGGGGTCGCCGTTGTGGTTCCAAAGGTAGTTCTTTACAGCCTCACGTCCTTCTTCGGTTCCCACACTTTTTGTGAAGTGTGTGGGTTTAAGCATGCGGTTGAACATGCCCTCATACCATTTGTCGTAGCCAGACATCCAACCAAAGTCTTGCTGAATGGCATCCTGACTACCAAAGAGCTTTGAGTAAGTTTGTCCACCATAGCTTGCGGCTGAGGGTACACCTACAAATTGCACAAAGTCGTCTTTACCCGAGTTGCCATTGGTGAGTAGCCACACAAAGTGTGATGGGTAGTAGTTTTTGGGATCTTTGCCATCGAGGTCTCTGAATGAGTTGAGTTCGTGTGAAAACATGTAGCAAATGCGCGAAGCGGAGCCACACGATCCGCCAGCTTGATAAAACACGGGCGGAAAGTGGCGCGATTCGGCATTATTTACGTGATCGGGGCGTACGGCTTCAGCCTTTCCCTTTACTTTGCGTGGATGCATAAGTTGTGGGTCGGGGTTAAGCTCTGCCGAAAAGTCGGGATATTTGCTTCGGTCAACGTTTTGCGCCCAAGTTGCTATGGGTAAAAGTGCAGAAGCGAGTAGAATGTTACGTAATTTGATACTCATGAGGTATTAGCGTGAAATGATAATTTGTGTTTGCAAATGTAGGGAAAACTTTTGGTTGAAACAATTTTTGGGCGGGTTTTATAAGTAAGGAAAATAAAAATCCCTTGGTAGATATTTCTTTTACAAAATATAAACCAAGGGAAAATAGGGGATACTAATGTAGTGGGTGTGTTACATCGCAGCTAAAATTTTATCGGCTGTTTGCTGCATGACTTCGGGGCTGAGTTGTAATTTTTCTTTGCGGAAGTCCATGTCGCCTTCGCTTTGCAAGGGTACCAAATGAATGTGTGCGTGGTTCACTTCAAGCCCGAGCACTGCCATGCCCACCTTGCGGCAAGGAAAAGCACGCTGAATGGCAAGTGCCACTTTTTTAGCAAATACTACCATGTCAGCCAATTCTTGGTCTGAGAGGTCGAAGATGTAGTCAACTTCGTGCTTAGGCACTACGAGTGTGTGACCCTGTGCCAAGGGGTTAATGTCGAGAAAAGCATAGAAATGTTCGTTTTCGGCACACTTGTATGAGGGAATTTCGCCCGCAATGATTTTTGAGAAGATAGTCATGAAATTTAAGTATTAAGTATAAAGTATTAAGTATTACATTCTTGGTGAATGCGTAATGAAAAATGAATAATGAACAATTAATAATTAATGCTTGGTGGTCAAAACTTTTTTAGGACGCCCAATCATTCATTATTAATTGTTCATTATTCATTTTTCATTATCTCAAATGCTGATGTTAAGAATTTCGAGGCTAATAATGCCTTGTGGAATCTTCACTTCAACAATGTCGCCCACCTTTTTGCCGAGTAAACCCTGGGCAATAGGTGTTGTGCTCGAAATTTTACCTTCGCGGAGGTTTGCTTCGCTTTCGCTCACGATGGTGTATTTCATTATCATGCCGTTTTTTACATTCTTCATCTCAACGGTAGTAAGAATCTGCACTGTGTCAGCTTTGATTTTCGACTTGTCGATAATTTTAGCTTCGGCAATCGCCAGTTTTAATGCTGCAATGCGACCTTCGAGTTTCGATTGATTCTCCTTGGCTGCATCGTATTCGCTATTTTCCGAAAGGTCGCCCTTGTCGGCAGCCTCTGCAATGGCAGCTGAGGCAGCAGGACGCTCAATCGATTCCATGTGACGGAGCTGGGCTACCATCTTGTCGTAGCCCTCTTGTGTCATGTAAGCCATAATAGAATTGGATATTGTATGTTTTTTAATTATTTTTTTATGGTATGAGGAAGTGGCTAAGGTGAGGTTGCAAAAAAAAACCGAAAGAACTCCAGCGCCTTTTTGCTTAGGAATCCTTTCAACTTCTCCTTAATAACTATTTCCGTGTGCAAATGTAACCTTTTATTTTGGATAAGCCAAATTTACTTGCGGTTATTGTGGGCTTAATTATTGTCTGTCGTTTTTTTAGTAATAAATGTTTGTTGTTTTTTTGTCAAAAATGTCCATCAGAATTAAGTATTACATACTGGGCGTATGCGCTACTATTTAGGGTCATAAACTTTTATATTTGCGCTTCGCGCTTGGCTTGGTCAAAAATGTTCATCAATGAGCCACAAATTCCCATAAATTTTTATTTTTGAATTTCCATAAATAAACCCCTTCCGGGGTTGGGCTGGCGCGTGAAGCATGGTTTAGTAATATGCAAAAAAATAACTTGCACAACTTTTAACGAGCTCTCCTTAATGATGGCAAGGCTATGATTAAATTCTGCACATTTTTTTAAAACATTACTTATAACAAAGGGTGGTTCTAAAAAATGAATTTTAGAACCACCTTGAAGTATGTTAGTGAATGGATAGAGCTTTATTCTTCATCAAATTCAAAGCTTTCGTCCGTCCATTCGCGAGCTGCTGACTTGTCGCTTTCGTCTACATCAATGTTTGTGTCCACATGTTGACTGCTAGCCAACATGTGGGCAGGGTAAAGCTGCACTGTGGCGCTTTGCGGTGAAATATATGTTTTCTTCATTTTTAAGGATGAATTCTGATTATTTTACCATAATTTTCTGACCATTCACAATGTAGAGACCTGGCTTGAGGGGTTGCTGCATGCGGCGACCACTCAGATCGTAAATGGGGGCAGATGTTGTTACATCGATAGGCAATGTTGTTATGCCAGTTGTTGCAGCATCATCGTGTATTGCAAACAATCTCTGCGGAGCCTGGCCCATGCCTGTAGGCTTGAGGTAGCAGCGGAAGGCTGTAACCTTACCCTTTTTAGAGGTAATGCCCAGTGCATTGCCATCGGCTGAGAGTTTGTAACATCCAGCACCAATGTTGTTGTTTGTAAATGCACCATAGAGTGTGGCATTGCCATCGCCATAGGAAGATGGATTGGCTACCACGTAGGCATCAGTCTTTTCGATGTTCCATTCTGTAACATCGGCAGGACAGTAAACCAAGCAGGGGCGTCCAGCCTCGTTGTTGTCGGTGATGGTGGTGAAGTTTACTTTCGACTCATTCATTTGTGTGTATGCTTCGAGCTTAGCACCTGCACCAAAGTCGGTGGCATGGATGGCAAAGGGCAAGCACACACTGTTGTAACCCGCTGTGTTGGCACGCTGGTAAGTCAGCGTTTGTGCGGTGAAGTTTATTGGTGTGTAGAAGTCTTGCTTGTCGGTAAGCACCACCTTATAGGCTGTGTTGTTCTCACCATTTACCACGTTTGTGGCCTGTGTCAGTGTGGTGGGCAATGTGCTGCGGCTTGCGTTGGGCTGAATAATGGCAATGGCGTTGTTGGTCAGCACGGGGAGTGTTTGCGCTGTGCCATCTGTGTAAACCGTGTTGCTCTTATCACTGCTCAAGGCATTGGCATGGTACACCTTTAACTCGTAGACTGTGGCACCCGCCTTAGGCAGAACTACGTCAGTGCCATCGGCTTGTGCCACTTTGAGCACCATCTTTTGCCCTTTCTCGGCCAACTTGTCAGCCACGGTTTGGGGCAATACGAAGGTATTGGTGTTGGCAAAGTAGAGCAAGTTGCCGTCTTTGTCGTATACCTTATAACCTACTGCGCCTTCGCCTGTCATAGCTATCGTGTTGCCACTACGTGTGTAAGTATAACCATTCGCGTAGTTACCCGCTACATACTCTGAGTAGCTACCTACGTCGCCACACTTGCCTACAGCATCTTGGTCGTTGTAGTCAGTACGCAACAATACATTGCCTTGTGCGTCATAGAGCAAGTTGCCGTCGTGATCTTGTTGGGGTTCGTGCTTGATGTGGTTCTCAACGAAGAGTATGTTGCCGTTGGGCTTGCCACAAGCCTTTATCTTAGCCTTAGCATCATCTGCCATTTCTTGCGTACAAGTAACATAGTAGTTACCATAATCGTCCACATATTTAAGGTCATAAGGACGGAAGAAACCGTATGCCTCAAAGAATTCACTCAAGTCTTCTTGCGCCACCTCAGCACACTTCACCGCAAACTTCAAATAGTCACCTGAAGCTGGAGTGGGATTGGCTTGCGAACCATTACTATGATTCAAGGGATCTTTACGCAACCTGCGGAAGAGTTCGCAGAAGAAGCCAGGGTGATGCTTCTGTACCTCATAATAGAGATAGAGCTTAAGATAGAGCGTGTTGCAGTCCCATATCTCGTTTCCATTTTTGCGACCATAGTCTAACCAACTATAGCCTGCTGCATAATTGTTAGCCACATCGCGGAACTTACGACCATTCAATCGCGTTGAAGTCTTACCATTCAAGTGAACCACTGCTTGTGAGAAGATATTGTTCGAGATTTCGGTACAACCTATCATGTTAATCAAACCTTGGTGAATGTGACCCACCTCGTGAGCAGGACCCCAAAGTGAACCACCACCCGTAACCATGGTGTCGTAAACCAGAATATCTTTTAATGTGCTTTCGTTGTAATAGGTACCATAGCTTGAGGCAAACATGAAGTTGTAGGTACATGAATAGAAGCCCAACACGCTGTGCCAACGGTCTTTATATTCGTTGACCGCCATGAGTGAGTGTTGTACATCGACCATCCAATCCCAGAAGTCTACAATTTCGCGCATCTTTTGGGGAACGTATTTCTTGGTCAGGGTGCTATTCATCTGGTAAATGATGTTGCGACCCTTCATCATGGCAAAGGGTTTGCTAAACATGCCTTTAGCTACCATCTGTTTCCAAGCCTCGTTGGTGTTGATGCCTTCGCGGTTTGCATCGAAATAGCCATCTACTACACCTCCTTCAATGTGAATGGAAAGGTCGGGGTAGTCGCGCCATTTCTTTGAGTCGGCTGCATCGCTTGTGCTTACCTCATAGTTAATATAGAGGGCGCATTCGCTGTTTGTTAGGATAGCATTCATACCCTTGTGCAACTGCTGGCTGTTACCTTGTTGGTCGCTTTTTGCCACCTGAATCAAGTTGACAGAAGCTCCTTCGGGGATGTCGTCGCCAATAAACACGTAAAGCATTTGGTTGGTGTTGCTCCAAATACCCGTGGGATTGCTTAAGCGTGTGTAAACGTAGCCAATCTTAAGAATACCATTCCAGGTGTCGGGATTGGTATAGGGTTCAACTTTGCGTACACGGAAAATCTGTTCCCAATCTGCCCAACTATTGTTCTTTATCTTGATAGCCATGTTTTGCAGGGTGGTAGAGTTAATACCACTTTCGGTCATGGCTGTTTTCAAAGCATCGTCGGTTACAGACTTGTATGTGTTTTTGAGGGTGGTGCAAGCAGCATCTTCAAAGAACTGTGACAAAGCTGTGGCATATTTTTCAGTTTCGTTATATTCTTTGTGAACGTTGTGGTAGTCTTGGATGGCAGCGTTTAAGTCTGCTTCTGTAATATTAGCGTGTTCAAATGTCCAAATGGAGGCTGTGCTACCATCTTTAGCATAACTGTTCCACACCAATACTCTGTTACGAGAGCTGTGAAGGGCGTGATTCAGATTGTTGTTCTTTAGCATTTCAAAGTGTGTGCTGAAACGCGCATAGTTGCTTACTTCTGCTATTTTAAATCCACCATCTGTAGGACTTTCGGTTGCGTAGTTTACACTATTAAAGCCTGCTGAATTGATGTAGTGCTTGGTAACTGCGTTCTGAATTTGATAGTAGCCTTCTTTGCCCTCAACAGGAATGAGTTTCCAGCACTGGTTGAATTTCTGGGCATTGCGTTCGGCTGTGCCTACTCTGCCGTCGCTATAATCTTCGGTCATGACGGTGTTGTAGATGTCGCGAATCACGATATACTCGTTAGTCGCAACTTTGCTTAAGCGGTTGGCTTGGCTGTCAAAGTGTTGTTTAACAGCAGCGTCAGTTATGTCTACGGGTTCAAAGAGCCAGTCGCAACCTTGGTAGTCAGGGGCGTTCACCTCCCAATTCATTACGATGTCGCCAACAACCTGATAGTGCAAGCCTTTGTCTGAAAAATCATTCTTTTCAGAAAGGTGTACATAGTATTGGTCGGGGGTGTTATCTGGATTGTAGCGAATGTAAAAGACTCTGGCGTCTCCCGTATTATTATAGTTAAGGTATTTACCCGTTTTGTAGTTGCGGAAGGTATAACCCGTTCCATTTTTTTCAGCAATCCACAGTTGTCGGTCGGCGTCTTCTGAACTCATTTCTTCGCGCATGCGACATGTCTTCTCATCAGAGCCAACAAGCCCTGTTACATCTGTTACGTAGGGCTTGAATTTTGGATCTTTTGAATCGATGGCACGGCGCGACTTAATGCGAAGTTTACCATCAGCTAAGATTTTGGCAAGATAGTCATTTTTTTCATAAGTAGTTCGGTTGGCTTTGATAGCAGCAATTTGGCTTTCGCTTAGTTTTGCGTCATAAAATACCCAAAGCGAGTTCAAGTCCTTTGAACCATCACAGCAAGTCCAACTGTAAATAGCTCCGTTCGTCTTATCCGTACAGTTAAGTGCCAACATGTTTCCTCCGGCATCTTCGGTGTCGGCAATGTCAAAAGCAATTTTAACGATGTTGGTATTTCTGCGTATGTCAAAACCATAGGCAGTAGTACCCATGGCGAATTGGTGGTCTTTTACACCGTTGAGCGACTGTACGTAGTGACCTGTTTTAAGGTTTTGCAAGGCAATTTTTCCATCGCTTTGTGCCACGAGTTGCCAATATTGTGAATCGTCGGTGGTGTTTGTTACGCTTCCTAAAAGGTTGTTGTATTCAGCAAGGGCGTTGTTGGCGAATTTACTTGAGTAATTAAGGATGCGATAAACACTGGTGCCTGCAACAGGCATAACTTGTCCTGCCGCAGCAACCATATCCTTAATTTCGCTGTCGGTATATTCGTCACGAATAAAAGCCCATTCAGAACCTGTTAAGGCTTCAGCCTTTCCATCGTTGGGTTGATAACCTTTTACGTAGAGATTATCATCTTTTTCATTGCGCCAGTTGTAGCTGTATTTTGCGTTTGCATCAGCCATGATGTTGAACCAAGGTTTGCTGCTACCCGTTTTTGTATTTCTGGGTATGTAGACTTCGGTTGCGGCATCGGCCATGCTAATCTGAGAACTTTCATCATTAGTGGGTTGCAAATACTTCTTTGTCTTTTTGTTTTGCACCACATAAAAGTTGTCTTTGCCCGTTACAGCGGTAACAAGCCACAACTGTGCGTCCTCAGCTCCAGCTGTTTCGCACAATGCCTGACAACGCACAAAGTTGTTATCATCAGCCAAATAAGGATACGTTTGAGCATCGCTTCTTGTAGCAGCCGTTTTGATGCGGTAATACGTGCCACTAACCAATTCTGGTACTTGAAATTGCGCACGAATAGGTACGCCAAGGCAAAGCCCAATGCACAATGCAAGCACGGACCGCCACAAGTTAAAGTAGTTGAGTTTTATCATAATATATGAATTTTATTTCATCTTCTTTAATGATTGAGAAGTTCATGATGGCGCAAAGTTAGTATTAAAATTTCAGAACAAAGTTTTTTTGATTAAAAATCAGATTATTTTTTTTAATACATTTGTAAAATGTGGTTTTAATAAGATGTTGTTAAGTTGTTTTCATGCCTCTTATGGAAGGCGTTCAAAAATTTGTTGAAGTTCTGTGTGGGCATAAACACCTAAAAATGGATTTGCGCTTTGCATTTTTTTGAATTAAAAATACAAAGCGCAAATCCATATTTCTTTTTAGAAGGTAAGGCGGAACATGCCACGAATACCCCATTTTTGTGTGCCAGGCTCAATGTAGTTGAGGCGTTGTACATATTCAATGTGGAATATCTTGAAAATGTTGTGAATGCCCGCAACTACTTCAACGTAGGGGCGCTTGCTATTCATGATGTGCGATTGCGTAACAAAGCCCTCTTGCTTCCAGTTGCCTGGGAAGTAGAGCAAACGACTGTCGTTAGCGTTCTTTGCCAAGTAGGGATTGTTTTTGCTTGTGAGCGTACCCCATAGTACATTGCAACCAATGTATTCGCGCCACTTTAGTTTTTTGATAAGTGGAATACGATTAAAAATCTTACCATTCAAGTCCCACGAGTACATAAGCGATACATAACGATCGTTCAAGAACTCCATATTATCGATGAGGTTGAATGTGTTATCCTCCATAATGTACGAGAGGTTGGCAGCAGGCATAATGAGCAAGGGGTAGGGAACCTTGTTCCATTGCACACCACCTTTCACCGTAACGTCCATCTTACCCCACGAAGCTAACCAAAAGCGTTTGTAAATGCTGGCTTCGGTAAAGTTATACATGTTGTTGTCGGTACCCTTGCCAAAGTTATAGACACCCGCTGTGTGGTTAAGCGTAAATATTGGAGCATCGTTGTTGCTGGCAATGCGTCGTTGCTTGGTGTTAATCCACGTAACGCCTGGTTGAAAACGCAAACCAACCATGCCATCGTATGTGCGAATGTAAGGCATGTAGAGTGAGGCATCTTGCGAAATTCCTTCTGAGCAAAGCGGTTGGTAGAAAAGGCTTGCCGTAGGAGAATCTTTTGAGGTGCGAGCTTGCAGCGTAAAGCGCAAACCATTAGCCCACTCGCGGTCCCATAGCAATTTGTAGGTCTCAAAATACATCATGTGGTCAACCTTCTTCCATTTAAATGAGGTGAACACATTATCCTTATCAGTAGGCAAAAACTTATCGGAGGGCGACATAACATCGCGCGTATAATTAAAGGTGAGGTTATTCACCGGAAATTCGCGTGGCAAGTAAGCCTTTTTGTTGAACGAGTAAGTAACCTCGCCCATGCCTTTCCATTTTTCGTCTTTAAAACCATAGGCAGCATATCCCTTTAAGAAAAGGTGCTTATTAAAGTTTGCTGTGGTTTGTGCAGAAAGGCGCAGACGCAAGCCGTCAACAAAGTTTTGTGTAATCATGGTGTTTACCGGACCGATATCCACCTTCGACGGCTTATCAGGATTTACCGTGGTTTCTACAAAGTTCTCGATGAAGGCTTTGGCAATCCATAACACGGGTTTAAAGCCCTTTACTTGTTCGAGTTTGTGAATGAGTTGGTTCATCGAACTTTCGCTCTTGGTTAGAGAGTCAGCACGGTGTGTTTGCCAAAACTCCTTATCTTGCATCTGTGCATTGGCTGCAGTGAGTGTTTCGCCCTTAAACTTAAAGGTCTTATCGGGGATAGGTTCAAAGCTAAAGTTGGAGTATTCGGTGGCACGTTTTACTTGGAACTTATTGAGGAACTTAGCCAATTTTATTTGCACCAACATGTCATCCTTTGCCAACACTTGTTCGCCTGTGGGCAGTTGCTTAAACTCTTGCATAATGCGCATGCTCTCCACAAAGTTCACATCACTGCGCACGGGGATGCCCATGTCCACACTATGTACGCGGTAGGTGCTGTCTGCCATGATGTAGAGACTGCCCGAGAAACCAAAGTCTTGCGCATTGTTTGGCGTAAAGTCCACTTGGATGCACTTGTTGCCAGACACTTGTAGCGTATCGACAATAAAGTAACGATAAAAACTAATGGCGGTTCTCGACGAAATAGGACTTGTAAATGGGTATTGCAGCAGTCGCACCTCGTCTTGATAAATGTCTACGTCCGTAAAGCAGTCCTTCAGCATGGTCGTAACAATGTCGCCCGTGTTGAGCAAGTCGTTAATACCATTCGAGCGTTGTCCCAAGATGATATTCTTTTCGCTTTTAGGGTCTTTGCGGTAAATCATGCGCGTCACGGTTTCGTCTACCGAAATAGGCAAAATGAGTTTACCCGTTTCATTGCACACTTCCACATGGTCTTTGAGGAAGGGAAACTTCTTGAATTTGCCATCCTCAAAAATCTTGTCAGTAACCTCGTTAAATGCGAAGGTTATTTTTGAGTATTTGTCAATGCTATAGTAGTCGTGGTGGTGCAAGTCGCTTTGCCTTTTAGCAGCAATTACCTTGCGCATCAGTTCGACAGCAGGATTGTTCTTGCGCGAGTATTTAGCCTTTTTGCCTACAACAACCTCAGCCGTGTTAAGTGAGCGGTCCATTGATTTGAGCTTAAACACTAACGAGTCGGCACATTCTTTCACCGTAACGGTTTTAGTTTCGTAGCCAAGCACCGAAAGACGTAAGCGTCCTGCTTTAAAAGGCAACGAAAAGTTACCATTGAGGTCGGTTTGTGTACCCCCACCATTAACGTATACCACGTAAACAAAGGGGATTTTCTCTCCAGTCTTTGCGTCGACCACAGAGCCAGCCAACTTCTTTTGGGCAAGAGCAGCGCTGATGCTAACTAATAGCAGTATGAATAGTAAGAAAAGTCGTTTCACGATTGAAGAGTTGTGTGGAATAGAAAAAGTGTAGTTTTAAGTAGGTGTTGCGTGTGCTACGAATAAAAAGCCCCACGCACAAGTGTCGTAATGCACTATGCGTGAAGCTTTTCATAGTAAATATCAGAGTTTTTAGGAATATTTATGTTAAACCGATAACTCTTTAATCAATTTCTTCGTCAGCCTCATAGCCACCCATTTCGCGGATAGCGTTCTTCAGCATAACATACTGTTGGAAGAGGTGGTTGATAGGAATTTCGCCTTGCGTATAGTCGTGCATCGGACTCTTGAGGAAGAAGCTCAGGAAGCGCTGTGTGCCATAACGTCCCTTACGTGCAGCAAGGTCAGAAAGGAGCACGAGGTCGAGCAAGAGCGGTGCAGCAAGGATAGAGTCGCGGCAGAGGAAGTTAATCTTAATCTGCATAGGATAGCCCATCCAACCAAAGATGTCGATGTTGTCCCAACCTTCCTTATTATCGTTGCGAGGCGGATAGTAGTTGATGCGTACCTTGTGGTAGTAATCAGAGTAGAGGTCGGGTTGCTTGTCGCCTTCAAGGATGCTCTCGAGGGTAGAAAGTTTTGAAACCTCCTTTGTGTGGAAGTTAGCGGGTTCATCGAGTACAAGACCATCACGGTTACCGAGGATGTTGGTAGAGAACCAACCGCTCAAACCTAAGCAACGTGTGCCGATGATAGGAGCAAAGCCCGACTTAACGAGTGTCTGACCTGTCTTAAAGTCTTTACCCGCAATAGGCATCTTGGTCTTTTCAGCCATTTCCCACATAGCGGGAATATCGACTGTTGTGTTAGGAGCACCCATAATGAAAGGAGCACCTTCAGCCAAGGCAGCATAGGCATAGCACATAGAGGGAGCTACGTGTTCGCGGTCGTCAGCCTTCATGGCAGCTTCAAGAGCAGCGAGTGTGCCGTGAATCTTTTCGTCAACGGGTACGTAGATTTCAGTTGAGGCAGCCCAAATAACAACGATGCGGTCGCAGTTGTTTTCAGCCTTAAAGCGACGGATGTCTTCGCGCACAGCTTCCATCATGTCCCAACGTGTAGCGCAGTCTTTTACGTTATTGCCATCCAAACGCTTTGCATAGTTTTTGTCGAAAGCAGCCTTCATAGGCACAATAGCCTTGAGTTCGTCACGAACAGGCTCAATGTCACGATCGCGGAGCACTTCAGCGTTGAGAGCGCTCTCGTAGGCATTTTCAGGATAAACGTCCCATGCACCAAACACGATGTCGTTGAGTGAGGTAAGGGGAACAATTTCGCCGTAGTGAAGGTATTTCTTGTCTTTGCCGCGACCCACGCGAATCTTATCGTATTGAGTCATTGAGCCAACAGGCTTTGCCAAACCTTTGCGTGCCATGAGCACACCAGTCATAAAGGTAGTGGTAACTGCGCCCAAACCGACGCACATTACACCTAACTTTCCTTTTGCAGGTTCCATAATCTTGTGAATGTATAAGTAGGTTGTTATATTATATGAGTTGATAAGCTTGTTTCAAGTTACCTCTCTTATGGTTTAATCGTTGCCGATTATAAAAAAGGTTTTATTTTTAAAACTACAAAAGTGCAAAAAGTTTTCGAGCACGGCAATGTTTTACCCTAATTTTTTGTTTTTATAAGAATAAATGAACTACAAAGCATACATTTTGACCACTTTTTAGTTGTATATCTACGTCACTTGTTCCTTTTTTAGTGTACTTCTTGATAAGGTTTAAAGGTAGATAAATTATTTTGTTCGACAGATTCTGGTGTGTTTTGTTTTTATCCCCAGTATCACTTTAGTATCAGTTTAATTGGTACTGGAGTTTCAATAGGTTGGTACTGGAGTTTCACATAGTTGGTACAGGAGTGTTACTCAATTGGTATTGGGACATCAATTAAATGAGATTATTGTAACATTTATAAAATGCGAATTAGGCAATCTAATTGAGAACGGCTCATGCCTTACTTCAATTGTCTAAACAATGATGACCTTATCCTTGTTATACAAAGTATTGGCGTATATCGAGAACGCAATAGCTTCCGCAAAAAAAGCAAGTCCACTGAGAAGAATCCTGAATCAGAGGAGGACTTGTTGGAGCATCGTACCGATGGCACTGATGCTTTTGATACGCTATATATTGGGTGTGAGAAGTTTCCGCAGCATGTTTTTTATGGATATTCGGTGGGGGGAGTGAGATAACATTTATAACAACTTCAACAAATCAGTGTATTTGTTTAACTTTGCAAGCAAATAAAAAAAATAGAATGGCAAGATACAATAAACCACCTCTCAACTATTCAGAACAAGTAAAACTACTTGAATCACGAGGCTTGATTATAGGAAACAAAAAGAAAGCCGAACGATTGCTGGCTAATATCAGCTACTATCGTTTGAGTGCATATATGTTGCGTATAAGGTATGCATGAATGGCTTTATAAGTAAGTGATCTAAATTATTTATATATATCAGTACTAATATGGTTCATTTTCC